>Ga0154521_103_pt1 | contig 146111 bp, 145 predicted proteins | sample RifGroE2_FD_105664 | JGI IMG/M metagenome (GOLD analysis project Ga0154521, IMG submission 105664) | Candidatus Margulisbacteria bacterium GWE2_39_32
TTCAGTTGTTATCCCCAAAGGTATATGCGGAAGTTGCCCTTTGTAATCAATATCCTGGTGGAATGCTTGAGAGAATGAATTGTTTATTGTATCGAAGATATTTTCCATAACTTTCTGTCCGCATTTGCTTGAACAGATAATTGCGTCGCAGGATTGCGGTTGCTGAAGAAGTGTAAGCAAGAAGCCGGGAGAGAGGTTCCTTGAGCTGAGTGTATGTGTATAGCCCGTGATTGCAAACGGTTCCTTTATCGTGAAGTTGCTTCTTAAATAGATGAGTTTTTCAATGAGAGGGTCGGAACTGTGAAAGACTGTATATGTTGTAGTCGCCAGCTGTTCCTCGAGCTTGTAGAGCGGGAATGTTTTGACTTTGTTTGGCGCGTAGAATGCTATCGTGTCTGCGAAGTGACGTTGAAAATCTTTTAGGATCGTCTCGCTTTCAAAAAAGAAATGATATTCATCAAACGACCCGAAACGAATCAGAGCCGTTATAAACTCCCTGTCTGCAACACTTCTTCCCAAAAAAGGACTGGAAAAATCAAATAAGTAGATATGACCAAATATTTTCTTCATAAATTATGTTTTATTATAACATTATTTTTAAGTAGAGGTGAATGATCAAAACGCGTTAGATCGTAACGGGTGAGATACAGTCAAAATCAACTAATCCGTGCATATTAGAATTGTATATTCTAAATTGCACGGTTCCAATGGAAAATTGGCAAACATTCTGGTTCCAGAATTTTATATAAGTTGAGATAGCATCGTCCGTAAAGGGACAATTACCGGGCCTTTGACAGAAAATACATCTTTGTCTATGTATTCCATATCAAAGGATGCCTGAAAAGCATAGGGTGCATTCAATTGGTTGTAAAAGTATACCAAATTTTTACTTATAGATTTATTACTCGCAGATTTAACTTCTACTAAAAACCAGGGATTGTTGTTTTTTGTAACCATAAAATCCACTTCCCTTTTTTCTTTATCCCGAAGAAAGTAGAGGTCATAATCTCCAAAACCAATATCCGTCCAAAAATGAACGGCCTTAAGCAGATGAGAGGCTACGAAATTTTCTATCCTGCTTCCTCTGTTATCAATCCATGACCAGTCCCATAAATATAACTTTGGTTCTTTAATAAGCGATCTGGAAATATTTTTTGACCAGGGTTTTATCGAAAAACAATAATATAGAGATTCAAGTATTTTTATCCAACGGGTCACTGTATCAACCGAAACATTTATTTTGTTTGCTAAATTGCTATAGTTAGTTAGCTGCCCGGATTGTAATCTTATCAGATCTGCTAATATTTCAATCTGTCCCAATTCTCGCACTTTAGTAAGGTCTCTAATATCTTCTTTAAAAAATTGTTGTTTCCTTAAACTTTTCCACCTGGTGGTGAATCTTAAGTTGTTTTTGATAAATGGTTCAGGGAATCCGCCATTGGTAAAGAGGTTTTCAAAATCTTCCGGGCCAATGTACCCGGGTGTACGGATTTCTTGTTCAGGGATAGTGTGAGTTGAAAGCTCTGCGATGGAAAGAGGGTGCATCCTATAAAGGAAGTATCTGCCCATCAGACTATCTCCACCTTTTTTGAATACGTCTAGCCGGGAGCTGCCGGTTATCACAATCCTGACCCTATCCTTATATGTATCATACAGCCCTTTAACAAAAGTTTTCCATTTTGAATATTTATGAATTTCATCCAATATAATACATTTTTTATTGTCGCTTAATATGTTAAGTGCTAATTCTTCAGCAATTGCATCAGGGCCACGCAGGATTATTTTCCTATGGTTTTGATTATCCCAATTATAATAGAAACAGTTGTCTACCAGGCTTTTGCATGTAGTAGTCTTTCCTACCTGCCGGGGTCCAACAACAAAAGCCATCTGATCATCGTTATTAAACTGATCTCTAATCATTGATTCATATATTCTTCTCATAAGAATATTATACTAAAATAATGGAAAAAAACCAGACTAATTTACGACATGTCGTAATATGGTCATGACTAATTTACGATATTCAAGATTTTGGTCGTAATAGAATGTGCTGCGAGGATATACACGTAGGGAAAATCACGACACCCCTATGTGGTATGCCTTTGTTCTAATCCACGTCCGTAGTTGTAGATAGTCCCCGACGGATTAAGTATCATGTGGTAACCAACCCACGAATATCAGGATGATCCATCGTCGATTTTACTTGTTAGTAACCGGGGAGTCTTGCTCTGGTGCTCGTCATTCCGAGTATTCCCGAGATTCTATAGTGATACATCTAATTAAGGAAAATCCTAACCGAACAGCATCGAAAATGTTCTACTCTCGGGATGACGTTCAAACCCTAGACCCATCGGGGACTCGTGGTCGGCCTCATCCGCTGGAAAAAGATTGAGCCTTCTCATAAAAACAAACCGGACAGCACCTTCTCCATCGAGGGCGGAGAAGGTTTTCCTATAATTATCAATTATTTATTGTTTATTTTGGTGATAATTGAGCTGCATATCTGCTCAGCGATTTTGTAGCAAATAAGGGCATCGTCGTAGCTAATTTGATCTCCATAGGGATACCTAACTTTTGGGTAGTAGCTGTCAAGCTCGATGATATCGGTTTTCATGTTTTCGTCAAAACCATACTTTAGGATCATGGAAAAAAGTTTAAGCAAACTGTGTATTTTAGGGAGTTCTTCAACTCCTTTGCTTATCAGAAAAGCCTTCATCGCTTTTTCGACAGCTTGATGCGCATGATAGATGCTGATGTGATAAATATTTTCTCTGCTTTCAAGAATAATCAATGCGGATTTCAGGTCTGAATCAACGTAGAATAGCCATTCAGCTAATTGCTTGTCCATCGATTAATATACCCTTCTTGAGGATTTGCTTTATCATAAGGTTCCAGCCCATTTTTTCTTTAATATGTTCGGCGTTGTAGACAACTAACTCGACAGGAACTTCAAAATCCCAAAGATCATGCATAATATTTTTATATGTTTCTTTTTCATCCTTATCAGTAATGACGAGCAAATCGATATCACTATCTTTTGTAGGGGTTCCATAAGCATAGCTGCCATATAAATATATCGATAAAGGATGATATCTCTGGTATATTTCTTTGATTCTTTTAAGATATTTTGATTTTAGTTTCATATGAGAAGATTATATGCTTTCCCTCCGTATTTTTCAACTTGATTGGTCATCAGGGAGTGTAACCAGCGAGTCTTCCTCTAGTGCTCGTCATTCCGAGTATTCCCGAGGAATCTATGGAGATACATCTAATTAAGGAAAATCCTAGCCGAACAGCATCGAAAATGTTTTACTCTCGGGATGACGTTCAAAACCTAGACCCATCGGGGACTCGTGGTCGGCCTCATCCGCTGGAAAAAGATGAAGCCTTCTCATATAAACAAATCGACCAGCACCTTCTCCACCGAGGGCGGAGAAGGTTTTCAGGAAAACATCTAAGCCTTCTCCGTCTTCGATGGAGAAGGCAGCTGCGGAATTCCCCTGGTGAAAAGCAGATGATCCCTTACGCTGGATGAGGCGAAGCATCGGACCACTATAGAACTCCATAACGTTGTGTGCTATATTCCAGCCCATGAAAGTGAACTGCTTTGGATATTTATATGAAATAAGAGGGTATACGATTTTCAGTCGGAGCTTTTTTCTTGCGCTCAGTAAAAAAGCCGATGTTCGGGTTGTCTCGCTTTATCATAATGTCCACCACGAGAAAACGCCTGCCGCCCTTGAAGACCTTGAAAAAAAGGGACGCTTCGATATTGATTTCAAGGATCCGGCTATTTGCATCGCCTATGGAAACGAAATGCAAAAATTCTGCGGCTCAGTGAGAATCGGCTACGTGGTTTTTGAGGTCACCAGACTTCCTCGTGACTGGGTCTGGCAGCTTCGTCAGCTCGATCAGGTTTGGACTCCATCGCAGTGGGGCGCCACTGTTTTGAAGGAGAACGGTATCGATGAATCGAAGGTCCATGTTGTTCCTGAAGGAGTAGATACGTCCATCTTTAATCCGAACGTCCCTTCGTATTATGAACTGAAAAGCGACAAATTCAAGTTTCTGGTAGTCGGGCGGTTCATGGAACGCAAAAGCCAGATAGAAGTCTTGAAAGCTTTTTCTCAGGAGTTCAAGCCTGAAGAGCCGGTTCAATTGCTATTGTTAAGCTTGAACGTCGAAGAAAGCCATCTGAATATCAAGGAAAGAATAGCGAAGTCAGTGACCCTTCGCCATCCGGAAATAACGATAATAACACCCTTTGATGACCATCGCGCAGTTGCTAATCTCTACCGCTCATGTAATGTCCTGGTGGCGACCTCCAAGGCAGAAGGCTGGGGACTTCATATTATAGAATCCATGGCGTGCGGTACCCCGGTAATTACTACCAATTATAGTGGGCAGACAGATTATGTGAGAAAAGAGAATCCGTTGCAGCTACAGGTTACTGAGTTTGAAGATATTTATGACCCGTGGGTTTACCCGGAAAAGGGCAGGTATGGGAAATGGGCCAAGATTAATATTAAAGATCTTCGCGAGAAAATGCGCTGGGCCTACGAACACAAAGATGACCTTGTCCGGTTAGGATTACAGGATGCGATTTCAGTCCAATCACACTGGACATGGGACAAAGCTGCGGACAAGGCCATGGAGATACTGACTGCCCTGGGCTAACTCTCTGGTCTTACTCTTGAATACTTACACCTGTCGATATGATATAATTTTTTTATGCGATTAAATTGTTATGGCTATTTATACAGCATTAGAGGATTTGCCGAACAGTCCAGGAACTTTTTTTATTCGTTAAGTAAATATATTGATGTTCGGATGGTAAGCCTTATTTACAATGATCAGGAGGTGATGCCTCCGCATATATTTGAGCTGGAAAAGAAAGGTTCATTCGAGATCGATTTTAACGATCCGGCCCTCTGCATTGCCTATGGAAATGATATGCAAAAATTCTGCGGATCGCATCGAATAGGGTTTGTCGTTTTCGAAAACACGCGCCTGCCGCAAGATTGGATTTGGCAGCTTAAGCAGCTTCATCAGGTATGGGCCCCGTCACGCTGGGCCGCAAATGTTTTACTGGAGAATGGCATACCAGAGGCGAAAGTCCGCATTGTCCCTTTAGGTGTTGATCCCCATTTTTTTAATTCGCAGGGCCCTCATTATTCTGATTTTGATAATGGCCGCTTTAAGTTCCTGATGGTAGGCAAATTCGAAAAACGCAAAAGCCAAATGGAAGTGCTTGAAGCCTATTGTACCGAGTTTAGGCCTGATGACCCGGTGCAGTTGGTCCTTCTGTGTCATAACATAAAAAGATTATCTTTGAATGACCGCGCAACTTTAAATAAATACCTGGAAAAGCCTCATCCGGATATCGTGATAATGAACCCTTTTAATGATCATGAAGCTGTTGCCCCTCTGTATCGATCGAGTAATGTTCTTATTGCGCCCTCCAAAGCTGAAGGCTGGGGGCTACCCATTATCGAGGCCATGGCCTGCGGGGTTCCGGTAATTACCACGAATTATAGTGGACAATCAGAATATTTAAGGCACGATAACCCGCTTATTATAGACGTTAACGAATACGAAGATATTTATGACGAAACCTTTTACCCGGAAAAAGGGAAGTTTGGGGTCTGGGCTAAATTAGAGGTAGGCGAATTAAGAAAAAAAATGCGCTGGTCGTTTGAGCACCAGGAAGAATTAAAAAAAATAGGATCGGAAGATTCTTTGTGGATACAGCAGAACTGGACGTGGGATAGTGCCGCTGTTAAAGCCGTTGAGCTATTAAAAAAAATCTAGGACATTACATTGTAAGGAGAAGCAAATGGAGATTGCAATAGGAAACAAAATAATCGGGGAGGGTCATCCCACTTTTTTTATTGCTGAAATCGGATCAAACCATGATTGTAAGATTGACCAAGCCAAGGAACTGATTGATAACTGTGCCGAGATCGGGGTTGATGCAGTTAAGTTCCAGTCATTCTCAGCGGAGACGTTAGTTGTCCGGGAGCATCCGGCATATACTGCGCTTGACCGGCTTGCCTTGCCCCGGCAATGGCATCGTGAATTAGCCGACTATTGTAAAGTAAAGGACATTCTGTTTTTATCTACCCCCTTTGACGAAGAAAAAGTTGATTGGCTGGAAGAGGTATCCGTTCCTGCATACAAAATAGCTTCCGGAGACCTGACCTATTATAAGCTGCTGGAGAAAGTTGCGTCGACTGGAAAACCGGTCTTCCTTTCAACCGGGATTGCAACGTTAGAGGAAGCTACTGCTGCATTCTCAACCCTAAAAAAGGCTGGAAGTAAGCACATTGCCCTTTTGCATTGCATCGCGAATTATCCTCCGCGTACTCAAGATATTAATTTGGAAATAATCAAAACGTTAGGAATCAATTTCCCTGAGGCAGTGATCGGCTTTTCGGATCATTCGCCGGGATATATGGCTCCGTTGGGAGCAGTTGCCCTAGGCGCCAAAATAATTGAGAAACATGTCACTTTGTCTAGAAAGCTGCAAGGGCCTGATCATCCATTTGCCCTTGAAGTTAATGAATTCGCTGAAATGATAATCAAAATTAGAGAACTTGAAACGATGCTCGGTTCAGGAGAGAAACGACCTGTAGAGAATGAGCTTCAGGAGATTTCAGGGGCGAGACGTGGTATTTATTTAAATGCCGCTGCTGCCAAAGGAACTCTGATTAAAGAATCCATGCTCGGGTTCCTGCGACCGGCCACCGGGATACGTGCCAGTGAATACAAAAACGTTATCGGAAAAAAGTTGAAGGTAGGCAGTTCCCGTGGCGATAAGCTCTCCTGGGAAATGCTGGATATCTAAAAGAGCATTATGTTTAAATGCATAAAAATGGGCGCTATTTAAGCAGCCCTTTTACTCTGTTGAGTTCGTTTTCCGCTTCATCAAGCAGATCTCTAATAATTGCTTTCATCGGCTTGATGTCTTCCATCAGACCGACGCTTTGCCCCGCCATCAGTGATCCGTAATCAATGTCACCATCAATAACAGCTTTTTTGAGTGACCCCATCCAGTAGCTTTCAACTTCGAATTGCGCTTTTTCCCGACTGATTTTTCCGGCATTTAATTGTTCCAGAAGGTCGAGCTGTAATTTGCCGAAATTTTCCATCCCTTTGTTCTTTATAGCCCGGACTGCAACCACAGGAAGTCTGGAATCATATTGCGGCGTCGATATCGCTTGTCGTGCGCGGGCCTTAATGAAAGCTTTTTTAAAGTTCGGATGTGCCGTACACTCTTCGCTCATGACAAAGCGGGTTCCGAGCTGACAGCCATACGCGCCCATCATCAAAAGATGTGCAATCATTTTTCCGGAGGCGATACCTCCGGCAACAAATATCGGGAAATCTTTTACTGCGAACAATACTTGTTGTAAAAGGATTGTTAGTGAAACGTGGCCGATATGTCCCCCGGCTTCACTGCCTTCCAAAAGCAATGCATCAATCCCAAAATTGATTTGCTGTTCAGCAATCGATTTTTCTGAAGCAAACGCTATTGTTTTCTTGCCAGTTTGTTTCATCGCTTGAATGTCATGCTTTTTGGGGAAATTACCTGCAAAAATAACAAACGGAACATTTTTTGAGAGCAGTATTTCGTATTGTTGTTTGTAATTCGGTGCGATGGTAACGAGGTTGACTGCAAATGGGTGCATTAGCTTGCTTATGCACTTATCAATTTCTTGTTCGAAGAGGTCGGCTGGCATATTCCCTCCGGCAAGTACAGGGAACGCCCCATTATCACTTACTGCTTTGATAAGTTCATAATTACTTATCCAGGTCATCCCTCCGGCTATGATAGGATAATCAACTCCTAAGAAGTCTTTTCCTTTTTGCCATAATGTTTCTATTAACGCCATGTGACTCTCCTTTGTAAGAAATAAATATATTATAAGATATTGCTAAGCTTTTTCTTATGTTAAGCAACGCTCAGGATGCAAAACAACTCGTTAGTACCTCATCAATTCGAAAACTATTTTAGTTTCTGCTGATAATACATATACATTTTTCCGGTATCATACCAGTTCGGTAACTCAATAAGGCCTATTCTTCCAGGCAAACCTTGTATCTCATGTGCCGTTACATAGGTGTACCCTTTCTTAGTTGCTTCGTTTTTGAATAATCTTCTTAATTCTTTACCATAACCTCTGTTCCTGTATGGTTCATCAACGATAACAGACTCAATGTACACCGTGTTCTTCAGTCCAAAATTAGGATCATCCTTAACTCCCTTAAGGGAATCATAGTATTCAAGGGGACCTCCTGTAATGTAGCCTAGAAGTTCGGTCTCGACAAAAACACCGACTGAGATCGATTCCGGGTTTGTAAACGTACTGCTGTACTCGGCTTCATCTTGCTGAAGGTGGGGATGAAACTGCGCTTCCAGCTTCATGACAGAATTTTTTACCAGATTCCAAAGGTCAGGACCTATCATTTTGAATTCAACAATATTGTGGAATTGAAATCCCTTTTCAATCATTGCCACTCTATTATATATCCTTAGAATATACTAGGCAATTTCTTTATTTTGGAAATGTGTAACCCCGGGTTAATGATTATAATGCTTGCTATTATCAGTAAAGATCCGATTATTAATGACATACTAACGTATTCATTAAATAAGAGGACTCCAAGAAACGCGACAAAAAATATGCGTGCAGATGCAATAACAGCACCTTCTACCGCGGTTACGTATGCATAAGCATACGTTAAGAAATATTGGCCTAGAAGGGAAAGAATTGCGTTTATTATGAGGAGAAAAGCAATCCGAGTGCTGGGGATTACGAAGCTGTGCAACGTTAAAAGGCAAGAAAGCACGAATCCTATACCCATATGGTAGAACAAAATTGTAAAAGGGGCATCGGATAGGCTGGCTTTTTTCAATGATACAACTGCATATCCGGCAGTAATTCCGGACAGAAGTCCTATTACGTCACCGACATGTAGGTTCTGAAACTCATTGGGCTTAATGACAAAAAGCACGCCTATGAACCCGATAATCACCGAGAGAAGGCTAGTCTTAGTCAACTTCTCATTAATTGAAAAATGGGCGATGAGTGCAACAAATATTGGGTAGGTCATGTTATAAAGGTTCGCCTTCGTTGCCGATATCATCGATATAGCCACAAATAAGAAGAGGACCGCCAGGAAGTTCGACACTCCTCTCTCGATAAGGTATCGCAGGTTATTCGTTTTGGTTGGTTTCTTGAAAATAAATTTTACAAAAACTATGACTGTAAAGCTGATAAAAAATCGAAAAAAAGTTATTTCTTCAGGAGAGACGGTTGAAATCAGGTTAAGGTATTTTGTAAGAATTACCATAAAAGAAAATGAACAAACCGATAGCAGCATATAAAGATAACCGATAAGTTTCAATCGAATAGTAGGTGAGCCCATATTAATGACTCTGGATTTTTTCGGTAATGCTGGCATAGAAGAAAGCCAGGAAGAATATAGCTGTGGCGGTTAAGACGATGGTCGCCCCCGAAGCAACATTTAAATAGTATGAGATCATGAGCCCGCAAATGGTAGATATTATGCTGGAAGTAATTGCAATGGTCACCATTTTAAAAAATTTCGCTGACAAGAAAATCGCCGTTGCTCCAGGGATTATAAGGAGGGCTGATATGAGCGTCAGCCCAATGATTTTAGTTCCTATGACAACTGTTATCGCTAGAATAACGAGAAAGAGATAATTTAAAAAGTTAACTGGGATTCCGTCGACTTTGGCAACTTCTTCATCAAAGCTTATAAATAAGAGTTCTTTCGATAATGTTATAAGAATTGCCGTAACAATAATTCCTAATATGGCAATGATATAGATATCAGAACGGGATATAGCCAGTATATTACCGAAAAGATAGCCGAAGACATCAACGTTATATTGACGTGATATTCCGATAAGTATGACCCCTAAGGCCATAGCCGAGGTAAAGAAAATCCCTATTGAAGTATCTTCTTTGATTCGACCTCTTTTGCTGACATACCCGATTGCCAAGGCAACAAAGATTGAGAAGACAATTCCGGATAGCGTAGGATTGATTCCAAGATAAATGCCGAGAGCTACTCCGCCAAAAGCGGCATGTGATATGCCGACTCCGATAAAAGCGAGTTTACGCAGGATAATAAAAATAGAAATAATTCCGGTAAGAAAGCTCAAAATAATGCCGGCGATCAAGGCATTTTGCATGAAGTCCATCTGGAGAAAGTCCACGTTATTTTCCTTTTCTAAAGTTATTGCAATCCATGCAGAATTCGTTATGCTCGATCATATTTATATTTTCACCATATACTTTTGCCAGGATATCGCGGGTAAGTGATTTCTCCGGTTTGTCGTGGACATAAATTGTTTTGTTCATACAAGCGACTTCATCGACATAAGACGTTATTGTTCCAATATCATGTGTTACCATTATTACCGTAAGGCTGAGCTCATGCTTTAGGTGTTTAATGAAATGATAGAGATATTCTTGGGCAACAACATCTATTCCGGTGGAAGGCTCGTCAAGGATGACGAGTTTTGGTTCTGATACCAGGCTTCGGGCAATGAGCACCCGTTGCTGCTGTCCTCCTGACAGTTTAACAAATTGAGTATCTTTGAAGTCGAACATTCCGACAATATTTAGATAGCGAATGACCATATCCCGGTCAATTTGGCGAGGCTTATTAAAGAGCCCAATAAGTTTATATCGGCCCATCATGACAACATCAAATGCAGTTGCCGGGAAATTGATATCAAACTGTTTGCGTTGAGGAAGATACCCTATGTTGGTTTTTGTCCCATGTGCAGGTGCTTCAAAGATTTTGACTGATCCGCGTGAAGGTTTAAGAAGTCCCAGTATAATTTTAAGAAAGGTGGTTTTCCCCGCGCCATTTGGACCGACAACTCCCAGGAAGACCCCTTCATTCAGTTTTAAATTTACATCTTTTAGGATCTCAACGTTATTTATAGTATAATTAACGTTTTCTAACTCTAAAGCATACATAGGTAGTTTCTTTCGTCGTGTACATCGCGGATGCCATTTACTATCTAAATGCTTCTTTCATCTTCTGCAAATTATAGTTCATTAATTTGATGTAACTATTTCTATCTTTATACTTCTCGCTCCCAAATGGGTCAATAAGTATTACTCTGGCGTGAGTCTCTTCTGCAATCGCTTTTGCTACTTTAGGGTTAAGCTGCGGTTCGGCAAAAATAACTCTGATGTTGTATATTTTTACTGCTTCGATTGCTTTTCTTATCCGGGTTGGGGTTGGCTCTTTTCCCGTAGCTTCTTCAATTACTGCAACACGTTTTGTCCCATATCTGCGGTCAAAATAGTCCCAAGCTGGATGAAAAGTTACATATTTTAATTGTTTATAGCGTGAAAGTGTCGTTCTGATATCTAGATCGAGCTTTCTGAGTTCTGCCTGATAATTGAGGAAATTAGCTTCGTAGTAATCTCTATGTTCAGGGTCATATTCGCTTAAAGTATTGGTAATAAGCTCACACATATGGATAGCGTTAATCGGATCGAGCCACGTATGAGGGTTGGCATTGACCACTGGAGTATTGTTCGGTGTTTCTGTAATTTCGTTCAACGAGCGTGATGAAAACTCTTCTTCATTCAGATAATAATCGTTTTGGGTCGGGGTAACTGACTGCGTGGTCATTTCCGATAAATTTATGTCTTCGGAAGTCGAAGCGTTTTCATTTGAGGTCGATGGGGTTGCGTTTATAGATGGGCTTGATTCTTCTTCATGCTCAGCTGCCTCTGCAATAGGCCTAATTCCTTGAGATAATGTGATAATCACCGGCTCAGGTTTGATGTTCCTAATAAACTTATCAATCCAGAACTCCAGGCCAAACCCGACTTTGAAAATAATATCTGCTTTATGGAGATTTCCTACATCCCTGGGGGTCGGTTCGAATGTGTGCGGACTGGCTCCCGGCGGAAGTATCGTGTACACTTTTACCCGGTTGCCGCCGATGTTTTTTACCATGTCGGCTATCGGGAAAACTGTGCTGTACACTATAATTTTCCCTGATTTTGTTTGCTTGGCTTGCGGAGTCAAAAAATGCTGAATAGAAAATAAAGCCGCGGCAATCAATAATATAAGAGAAATAACGTAAATGATAATTCTTTTCATAATATCACCTCTAAGGTAAAGCTTTTAGTTAAAGGCTTTTGAGGGAATTATAACAGTATTGCTTCTTTTTTACTACTCTCTCGACGATATTCGGTTTGGTCCCGTAGTGTTCACTATTTTAAATAAAAATGTTATAGTTTTACCTATATTTTTAGAGGAGGATCGTATTCATGTATATGTCAGAAAATCAGGGTGAAACTTATAAATTAGAAATAACTGATCAAGAATATATAGATAAGAAAAAAGAGATTCTTTCTCAACAGGTAGAATTTATTGATTTAGAAAAACCGACCACAATTGCTCAGCTTGTTGAAAGTTATGGCAAGATGTCTATACAAGCTCGTAATATCGGGAAATGCACAGAGGTTTTTCAATCTATGCTTCAAGACGAAGAGCGACCGACAATAATGCTAGGCATCGCCGGACCGCTTATTGCCGCAGGCCTGCGAAAAGTTATTCGCGATATGATTATGTTCGGTCTCGTCGATGTTGTTGTTTCGACCGGTGCGATTCTTTACCAGGATTTTTATCAGGCAACCGGGGGAAGACATTTTATTGGTAGCCCTGAAGCTGATGACACGGTATTAAGAGATTTGCTTATTGATAGGATCTACGATACCTACGTTGATGAAGAGAAGTTCTGGAAAACTGATATATGGCTAGGTCATTTTGCCGATACCCTTGAGCCAAGACCATATTCAACAAGAGAGTTTTTACATAAATTAGGAAGTATTGTTGAAGATAATGGTTCGATCTTGCGAGCTGCCTACGAGAAAGGTATTCCGGTTTTTGCGCCGGCAATCAATGACTCCAGTATAGGTATCGGGCTTACCGACCACTATTATCGAATGAGAAAAGAAAATAGACCTCATATGTCGATCGATTCTATTCGAGATAATTACGAACTTACCCAGATAGTTGTTAATTCTAAACGCACATCAGCTTTTTATGTCGCCGGCGGTGTTCCGAAGAATTATATTAATGACTCTGTTGTAATGGCATATATCTTCGGCATGGAAACCGGCGGACATAAATATGCGCTTCAGGTAACGACAGACGTTCCTCATTGGGGTGGCTTGTCAGGAAGCACGCTTGATGAAGCGACCAGCTGGGGAAAAATCAATACCAAGGCGTACCGGGCTATGGCTTTTGTAGAGCCATCGGTTTCATTACCGCTGATTGTAGGTTCTGCGCTTGAAAGAAAATGGGCAGAGAAACGATCAAAAATTCAGTATTCATGGGATGATGATAAACTGACGAGTATTTCTTATAAATAGGGAATAATTTTATCAAAAAAAGTGGTTGCTTCTGTTACAGTCGCAACCACTTTTTGTTATATTATACAATAACCGTAGGGGCACAGCACGCAGTGCCCTATTAAGCCGGAATATCATTACGGGCGTGATTAATTACGCCCTGACAATTACTTAATCAATGTTAACGCTTCTGCTCGTGCAGAGGCATCTTCGTAGAATAATCCGCGGATTGCTGAGGTTGTTGTTTTTGTTCCTGGTTTTTTAACTCCGCGCATACTCATGCAGAGATGTTCTGCTTCAATGACGACCATGACACCTTGTGGTTCAAGCACATTCATTAATACATCGGCGATTTGTGTTGTCATTCTTTCTTGAAGCTGTGGACGTTTTGCTGCGGATTCTACCAGAGTGCACAGTTTCGAGAAACCGGTAATTCTATTCTCTTTCGGGATATAAACGATGTGGGCTTTGCCAAAAAACGGTACAAGATGATGTTCGCACATTGAATAAAAGGTAATATCTTTAACAACGATCATTTGTTCTCCGTGTGGTTCAAGGATCACGGATACCGTATCATGGAGGTCCTTTCGTGTGCAAGAGAACACCTCTTCATACATACAGGCCACACGTGCTGGGGTATCGAGCAGTTCGGGGCGATTAACGTCTTCTCCGATCGCAGCAAGTATTTCTTTGACTGCGTTTTCAATCCGATGTCTGTCAATGTTCATCTCGATCTCCTTTTTGTTTGCACTGATTGTTATTTTGTATCTGAAACAGGTTAGAGCTAATCGAAGACAATTGTTTTATTATCATGTTCGATTATTTTGTTGTCGATATGCGCTCTCAATGCTTGGGCCATTACCAGTTTTTCGATATCCCGGCCTTTTTGTGTAAGCCTTATGACATTGTCCTTATGGCTTACGGTAATAACTTCCTGAGCGATAATAGAACCTTCATCAAGCTGTGATGATACATAATGGGCGGTTGCTCCGATGACTTTGACACCTTTTACCCAAGCTTGTTTATACGGCTCAGCTCCCTTAAAAGAAGGCAAAAAACTATGGTGGATATTAATGATCTTTTTTCCATAGTTCGCAAGGAATGTATCTGTTAGTATCTGCATATACCTTGCTAGAACAAGGACATCGGTAGATGTTTTCACCAGGTTAAGTATTTCTTTTTCCTGGTTTTCTTTGTACTGGTTTACTGGGATAAAGTAATAGGGTATGCCGTAAGCTTCGACTATCGGTCGTACCTCGTCGTGATTGCTGATTACGAGAGGGATATCAATAAATAACTCTCCGGTCCTCCATCGATACAAGATATCGAGCAAACAGTGATCATGTTTTGAAACTAATATACCGACTTTTTTCTTTTCATCATCGAAGAAAAGTTCCCAGTGAGCTTTGAGCTCAGTCGCTATTATACCCGCTCTTTCAGAAATAAGGGTTTTGTCCAGGTGCACGTCATTATAAGCGAACTGGACTCGCATAAAGAAATGCCCGCCTTCATGCCCGGTTGAGTACTGGTCTGATTCGACTATGTTGCAGTTATTGATAAACAGAAAATTAGAGATCTTTGCGACAATTCCTGTTTTATCCGGGCAGTTGATTAGTAGTGTAGCTGTTTTCATTTTTTATTACTTTCCATGTCGCACTGCCTTATGAGAAAACTATTGCAGTACTTATTTCTTTTTCCAGCGAACACCCTGCGGGGTATCTTCTAGTATGATGCCTTGCTTTTCTAACGCAATCCTGATTTCGTCAGCTCGCGCAAAATTTTTGTTTTTCCTGGCAGCGTTTCTTTCTTCAATGAGTATGTGGATGTCTTTTTCCAAAATTCCGTTTTCTTCTTTCGCTTGATAAAGTATTCCCAGAATATTCCCGAGTTTTTTCAGCAGTAACTGGGCATCAGTATCAAGCGCTTTGTTTATATATTTGGCAAGTTCAAAGAGAACTCCGAGCGCTTGTGCTGTATTAAAGTCATCAGACATAGCTTCGTCAAAGCTTTTCTCGATTGTTGTTAGTTCATTATTCCCTTTCGGGGAAGTGCCTTTTAAATATAGGGCGTTATAAAGTCTTTCGAGTGCCTTTTTCGCGTCATCAAGATACTCAATGCTATAGTTAATCGGTTTCCGGTAATGGGTCATGAGATAAAAGAGGCGTAGTTCTTCCGGTTTATAATCATTAAGCACTTCCCGGATAGTAAAGAAATTACCTAGAGACTTGGACATTTTTTCTTTGTTTATATTAACGAAACCGTTATGGACCCAATATCGTGCGAAGGGCTTTCCCGAGCAGGCTTCTGTCTGGGCAATTTCATTTTCATGGTGAGGGAAAATAAGATCAGCTCCACCCCCGTGAATATCGAAGGTTGGTCCAAGATATTTAATCGACATAGCTGAGCACTCAATATGCCACCCCGGCCTTCCTTTTCCCCAGGGGCTAGCCCATCCTGGTTCATCATCCGCCGCTTTTTTCCATAACGCAAAGTCCATCGGATGTTGTTTCCTTGTATCGACTTCGACTCGAGCGCCGGCTTGCATATCCTCCAGATTTCTTCCTGAGAGTTTTCCGTATTCAGGAAAGCTTCTGACCGAAAAGTAAACACTTCCCTCGATTTCGTAAGCGTAGTGCTTATTAACCAGCGTTGTAATCATTGCGATCATGTCTTCGATATGTTCTGTGGCTTTGGGATAAGAAGTTGCACGCTGAATATTAAGGCTGTCCATATCAACAAAGTACTCATCGATAAACTTTGTTGATATTTCTTGCCACTGCGACTGAAGTTCTTTTGCCCGTTTAATTATTTTGTCGTCAATATCAGTAAAGTTCTGAATGTAGATAACGTTATAGCCTGTGTATTCTAAGAATCGTCTTATTGTATCAAATACGGTATAGGCTCTGCCATGGCCAATGTGGCAATAGTCATAGACGGTAACTCCGCACACGTACATTGAAACCCGGGGAGGGGTAGCCGGGACAAATTCTTCTTTTTTACCTTTGAGTGTGTTGTATATCAGGATTTTTTTCATACTTTTCCTCCAGTTCGCGTATCTTGTGCTCAAGCTTAGTTATTCGCTGGATCAGTCTCGTGAATGTTTTTGCTATCGGGTCAGGAAGATTTGCCTGGTCAAAGTCGAGTAGTTGATTTTTATCTTTTTTACTTACAATTCTACCTATATCACCTACAATGGTTGAATTGTTCGGGACATCCTTAATCACCACGGCATCAGCGCCGATTTTACAGTTGTTTCCTATTTTTATTGCTCCAAGGACTTTCGCTCCGGCGCCAATTATTACGTTATTTCCGACGGTAGGATGTCGTTTGCCTTTTTCTTTACCTGTGCCCCCTAAGGTTACTTGATGGTAAATGATAACATTGTCGCCTATTTCGGCAGTCTCTCCGATAACAACGCCCATACCATGGTCAATAAAAAAATACTTTCCGATCTTCGCGCCGGGATGTATTTCGATACCGGTAAGGAATCTGCTGATTTGTGATATTAACCGGGGGAAAAAAGGTAGTCCTAAATTCCAGAGAAAATGAGCTATCCGGTGAAGCCAGATTGCATGAATACCTTGGTAAAGTAATACTTCAAAAATGTTTTTTGCCGCAGGATCGCCTCGAAAAGCGGCTATTATATTGTCTATCATTTAATTCTCCAGCTGGGTTTTTTACAATTAGCCCATATCACGTTAATGGCACTTTTATTCTCTGGATTTTCAATATGAATGTTTGTTATTTGGAAATTGATTTTCCTGAACTTCGCTATTGAATGTAGTAATTGCCTCCTCAATTGTTTTGCTGATATTGGTGTATTGTTTAACGAATTTCGGTTTGAATTTATCGAACAGCCCAATAAGATCATCTGTTACCAGCACTTGTCCGTCGACATGGATTCCTGCTCCGATGCCAAGGGTAACAATGTCAATAGCGGTCGTGAGCTCGCGCGCTGCTTGCGCTGGGACCATTTCTAATACTAGTGCGAACACTCCGGCCTCTTTCAAAATCTGTGCATGTTGTACCAGTATTTTGACTGCCTCGGCAGTTGTCCCCTGGACTTTGAAACCGCCAAGTTTATTAACCGATTGAGGCGTGAATCCTAAATGACCCATAACAGGAATTCCGGCATTTATAATTGCCTGGATCGCGGGAATATGTTCTGCCCCTTCGATCTTTACCGCGTGAGCGCCAGCTCTCATGATTCTCCCTGCATTTTCGACAGCCGTTTCGATACTTGTCTGGTAAGATAAGAAGGGCATATCAGCAACGATTAACTTGCTGGCCGAGCCGCGGGCAACAGCACTTGTAGCGCTACACATATCTTCCATCGTAACAGGAATTGTTGAATCGTAGCCCAGAGAAGTCATCCCCAGCGAATCTCCAACAAGAATAATATGTGTTGGCGTCTTGTCTATAATTTTTGCAAATGGATAATTGTAAGCAGTAAGCATTACTATTTTTTGTTTTTTTTCTTTTAAATTGTTGAGATCAGAAATAGTTATTCGAACCATCGTAGCCTCCCAGTCGTTAGGTAACAGAATATCTTTTAAAGAATCGAGAAAACTGCTTTTGGTTTTCTTGATCAGCTGTTTTGTAGCTGGAAAATAGTCTTTCTTCTAAGGTTTCTTTTGATAGGTACCTCGTAAGCGTACCATTTTCCGCAATAGAAATAATTCCGGTTTCTTCAGAAACAACGATAACCAGCGCATCTGATTGTTCGGTAAGTCCTAGTGCTGCTCGATGTCTGGTTCCCAGTCGTTTGTCGAGAACTCTGCTTTCTGTTAGCGGTAATAAACAACCGGCAGCACTTAGCCTGTTGTTACGTATGATAACCGCACCATCATGGATCGGGTTTTTATATATAAAGATTGATGTGAGCAGTTCCGAAGAAACGATGGCATCGATGAGCACTCCTGATTCCACATACTCATTAAGACCGGTTAGTCTCTCAAGTACGATGAGTGCACCTTTTTTGTTTTCAGATAAATAATGGACACTCTTAATTATCTGCTGGAGAAACCCGGTTTTTGGCTTTTCGGCGTCCTTGAAAAGTGAGGAAAAGAAACTCTGCCTTCCAATTTTCTCTAAGGCGCTTCGGAGTTCCGGCTGAAAGACAACTATTAGCACAATGAAGAAAAAGGTGATCAACTTCTGCATTAACCAGTCAATGGTATAAAGCCCGATGAAATTAGTAAGTACGTAGACGACAAACAACACGCCTAGTCCTTTTAACAGTTGGAACGCTCTTGTTCTTTGAAGCCATAAAAGCGTATAGTAAATAAGCAGATATGTGAAGAATATGTCGATAACATCAATAAGACTTATATAGTGCTGTTTAAATAATAATTGAATGATGTGACTAGGCATTAATTATTCCTTACTTAAATAGATATCATTCCTTATTATGTCCTCATATGTTTCGCGTTTAAGGATTTCTGTGCAGTTCCCGTTATCCAAAAGTACCATCGCCGGTTTGCGGAACCGATTATAATTCGAAGACATAGAATAGTTATAAGCACCTGTAGTAAAGATACATATAATATCCCCTATTTCCACTTTTGGTAAGAGTATATTTTTTATTATTATATCACCGGATTCGCAAAATTTTCCTGCAATAGTATAGGTATTTGTTCCGGACAAAGATGCTTTGTTCGCTATTACGGCTTCGTATTTCGCATCATACATTAATGGTCTGGGATTATCTGCCATACCGCCATCAATAGCAATGTAAGTTCTAATTCCGGGTATGTCTTTTACGGAGCCGATTGTGTACAGTGTAATTCCAGCATTTGCTATAGTAGACCTTCCGGGTTCGATAATCAATTTAGGAAGCGGGTAGGCATATTCTATACAGAATTGCTGAAGGGTTTTACATATGGTTTCGGCAAAAAGTTCGATATCAGAAGGATCGTCTTCCTTCAGGTATTTGATGCCAAGTCCGCCACCAACGTTAATTTCCTGAAGTGAAAGTCCACAATTATTCCTGATATCAAGTGCTAATTCGCAAAGCTTTTTTGTTGCCACTTCAAATGGCTCGACATCGAAAATTTGTGATCCGATATGGGCATGTATCCCGACAATCGATATATGCTTACAGGTCAAAGCTTGTCGTATTACACTTACAACCTGGGGTTTATTGACACCGAATTTCGAATCAAGCTGTCCGGTTTGGATAAATTCATGGGTATGCGCGTCAACTTCCGGTGTTATTCGAAACAGGATCGAGACTGTTTTATTTTTAGCTGCGGCAATCTGTTCTATTCGTTCGAGTTCATATGTATTATCAACAACTATTCGTCCGACATTTGATTCAATTGCCAATTCCAGTTCATCTACAGCTTTATTGTTACCATGAAAATAGATTTTCTCCGGATTAACTCCGGCACGCAAAACTGTATAGAGTTCACCTCCGGAAACAACATCAAATCCAAAGCCTTCCTTATCAATTATCTGCGTTGTCGCTATAGTGCACAATGCTTTACTGGCAAAGAGCGGCAAGAAATTATCGTAATATTTACTGAAAGAAGTTTTGTACCTGTTGCAAAAATTCAAGATGGTTTCTTTATCAAGGACCCAGAGCGGAGATTGATACTTTTTAACGAGTTCCGAAAGATCGCAACCGCCAATTTCAAGGTGGCCTTTTTCATCGATTTTAGTTGTTACCGGTCTGTTTCCCATTTTTCTCATCCTTCAGCAGTTTATATTCTATACTATCAATTAATGCATTCCAACTGGCTTCTATGAGGTTTGTTCCTACTCCGACGGTGCCCCAGGAATCGCTTCCGTCTGTCGATTCTATCAACACTCTTACCAGTGCGCCTGTGCCTTCAGCGCTATCGAGCACACGGACCTTGTAGTCTGTAAGATGGAGAGTTTTTAATGAAGGGTAGATCGATTCAAGTGCTTTACGCAGTGCGTTATCTAAAGCGCTTACCGGTCCGTTACCTTCGGCGGCAGTATGATAGATTTTGTCATTAAAGCTAATCTTTATAGTCGCTTCAACTATTACTGCATCATCATGGTTCCGTTTTTCATCGATTACCCGAAACCCTTCTAATGTAAAAAACCTCTTATATAGTCCAAATGATCTTCGAAGTAAAAGCTCAAATGAGGCTTCTCCTTCTTCAAAGGTATACCCTTTATTTTCCATTTCTTTGATCTGCTTTATGAGTTCTTTGATCTGCGGATTGTTTTTGTCGATCTCAATGCCCAATGCTTGAGCTTTATAGACTAAGTTGCTGATGCCAGCCAGTTCAGAGATCGTGACATCCTGCTTGTTGCCTACCAGACGTGGGTCCATATGTTCATAAGATTCAGGGTTTTTCAGGACTGCATCGACGTGTATCCCGGCTTTATGTGCAAACGAATTTTTTCCGACAAAGGGAAGGCTGTCATTTGGTACCAGGTTTGCAATTTCAGAGATATGATGTGAAAGCCTAGTTAGCTGAGTAAGGTTGTTGCCATTTATACAGTCAATACCCATTTTTATTTTTAAAATAGGTATGATCGAACATATGTTGGCATTGCCGCAACGCTCTCCATATCCATTGAAAGTTCCTTGAACTTGGATTGCGCCATGCTGTATTGCCGTAATTGAGTTTGCAACGGCTAACTCTGAATCATTATGCGCATGTATCCCAATCGGAGTTTTAATCTGGGGTTTAATTTCTTCAATAATTTTCGCAATTTCAAACGGTAAGGTTCCTCCGTTTGTATCGCAAAGCACTAATACGTCCGCGCCTGCTTGCTGTGCTGCTCCTATCGCTTGGAGGGCATATGCAGGATTTTTTTTATAACCATCAAAAAAATGTTCGGCATCAAAAAAGACTTCCATTCTGGCATCTTTCAGAAACTTGATCGAGTCATAAATCAATTCGAGGTTTTCGTCTAGCGATATCTTAAGGATTTCTGTTGCGTGAAGGTCCCATGTTTTGCCGAAGATAGCCGCCGCCGGAACCTTCGCGTTAACAATTGCTTTAAGGTTTGGGTCACTTGCAGCCGGGTTTTTCGCCCTTCGTGTGCTGCCGAAAGCTACGAGTTTCGAATGATGCAGTTTTATATGCTGCATCGCTTGAAAGAATTGTGCTGCTTTGGGATTTGACGCAGGCCAGCCACCTTCGATATAATCAATCTCTATGCTGTCCAGCAGCTTGGCAATTTTAATTTTATCGTCGATAGTAAAAGAAATTCCTTTCCCTTGTTCTCCGTCGCGTAAGGTTGTATCAAATAGATAAACTTTATTGCCCATTATTATTCCCCAATCAGTTAGCATAAATCCTCAGATAGTTCATTTCACTATGATAGATGATTAGTATAAAATAGCCAATAGAATAAATAAGTTTACAGCAAAGAACTATGACACTTTATAACAATCAGAACCATCTTTTAAATTGTGTAAATTATAACAAACTTGTGTATAAAATAAAAGAAAGTTCTGAAAAATAAGTAAGCAGTGAACAGATAGAAATATTGGCTATATTGATTGTATAAATTTGGGTTATTTTGCTTGCCTAAAAATAAATATAAACATTTCTAAAAGTTTATCGATAATATTAAAAAGGAGATGAACCTCGATGGATATATCAGGACCCGCAAATGAATATTTTTTAAACCCGACATTAGGAAATACTAATGCCGGATTTACCGGCTTATCTAACGATCAGGTATTTTTTAACTCATCTCTTAAGAATAAACCTCTTGATCCTGCTAAGATGAACGAAGCCGTTGAAAAAAACGCAGTAAATTATTGGGACATGAAGGCAAACAACGTAACATATAATCAATCAGGGCTGTTGCTTTCACAGAATCCCGTAAGTTCGTTACAGCCATCTTTTAACCTTTCAGATCAGAATGACCTTTTAGGTCAGCAAGTAAACTACAATGCTATGTCAACTAGGTTTTTAGAGAAATATTATGATATTGGTAAGTCTTCTGAACAAGATAAAAATATCGATAAATCTGCTTAAAGCTTCATTGGCCCAGGCTAATTTATTGGAAATATTGCTATAAAATTAAAAACCCCTGTCAGCTTGCTGCAGGGGTTTTTTGTTGCGCCCAGCATGGGCGCTTTTTTGTTGGTGAAAGTCCCATACGGAGGTTGAGATGTCGGCAGGTGAACTAATCACCTGCCTCCTGCTCGATTACTAGCCTAAGAAGGAATAGACTTCCTTAAATGTTTTCGGCTACAAGATTTCCCATTTCTTCACATCCGACAAGCTTTTTGCCTGTTTCCATGATATCCCCTGTCCGGTAGCCTTGTGCCAGTACATTGGTAATTGCCTTTTCGATATGTTTTGCCTCTGTTTCCAGCGTAAAGGAATATCTGAGCATCATTGCCACAGAAAGAATGGTCGCTAACGGATTGGCTTTGTCTTGCCCGGCTATATCGGGTGCTGATCCGTGAATCGGTTCATAGAGAGCAGGTTTGCTATTGCCAAGTGAGGCCGATGGAAGCATTCCGATAGAACCGGTGATCATCGAAGCCTCGTCGGAGAGAATGTCTCCAAACAGGTTCGAAGTAACAATAACATCGAACTGTCCTGGATTTCTGACAAGTTGCATTGCTGCATTATCGACATACATGTGCGATAACTCAACTGCAGGATAGTTTTTTGAGACTTCTATCACGACGTCTCTCCATAATTGAGAAACATCGAGCACATTTGCTTTATCAACAGAGCATAGTTTTTTCCCTCGTTGCATGGCTATTTCGAAAGATAGCTTAGTTACTCGGCGTATTTCGCTTTCTGAGTACATCATTGTATTATAGGCAACTCTTTCGCCATTCCGGATTTCTTCACCCTTAGGGACCCCGAAATAAACACCGCTTGTGAGCTCTCGTACTACCATAATATCGATGCCTTTTCCGATGACTTCAGGTTTTAAGTAGGATGCTGTTTTAAGTTCTTCAAAAAGAAAGGCCGGACGCAAGTTTGCAAATACATCTAATTCTTTTCTTATTCCAAGAAGTCCTCGTTCAGGACGAATCGATTTTTCAATAGAGTCCCATTTTGGACCACCTACAGCACCAAGGAGGACTGCATCTGATTGTTTGCATTTCTCGATAGTTTCTTGAGGGAGTGGAGTATTGAAAGCATCAATTGCCGCACCACCAATCAGGGCATTTGTCGTTGTGAAGGTATGCTTGTATTGAATCTCAATTTTCTTAAGCACTTTTAATGCTTGTTTTATAATTTCAGGTCCGATTCCATCGCCTGGTAATACACATAGCTTTATATTCATCCACGGGCTCCTTCGAGAAAGTTTGTTTTATATGTTTTCTTTTTTAGCGTATTCAAAAATATCTCCGGCCTCGATTATCCCGATAACATCGCCAAGAGAATTAAGTTGGAAAATTTTATTGTCTGATTGTCTTGTTATCGTGTTTTTTTCTAAGTCGATTTCAGCCAAATCTCCGGTTTTGAACTCGGATTTTAAGTCGTGATCGGTTTCAATCGGAACAAGGTAGCCGCCATTAATAGAATTTCTGTAGAATATACGAGCATAAAAGTTGGCTATTACTACTTCAACGCCGGCTTCTCTTATGGCAAGCGGGGCATGTTCTCGGCTTGATCCGCAGCCGAAGTTCTTACCCCCAATAATTATTTTGTATTCAGAGGAAAAACCTTCTTTAATAAATGGTACATTTCCTTCTGGTAATCCTGACTGGTCACTTGGCACACCACTCAGTGCGAACTTTCCAAAATATTTACGCTCTTCAGGAATCGATGGATTATAGCTTAAATAATTAGCAGGAATGATTTGGTCGGTATCGATATCATCACCTAGAATAAAAACCTTACCTTTAATTGTTGATTTCATTTGGTTCCTCCGTATCAGGGATTCTTCATAAAAGTAATCCAGAGAATCGTTCAATTATCTTTAATAATCTACAAATATTTAATCGGATCGGTAATGTATCCGTTTAGTGCTGTTGCCGCCACCGTATATGGAGAAGCTAGATAAATTGAGGAATCTTTTGACCCCATTCTTCCAGGGAAATTCCTATTCGTCGTCGAGATGACAACTTCATCTGACTGCGTTCTTCCAAATGTATCAACCGGTCCGCCTAAACATGCAGCACAAGATGCCGGACCAATCAGGCAGCCGGCTTCTTTAAATATTTCCATAAGGTTTCTGCCGGCAATTTTAACGCTGTTCATTTGTTGTTCAACTTTTATTGTCGAGGGTATTACATAGGTCTCTATTGCTACTTTTTTGTTATTTAAAATAGATGCGGCGGCAATGAAATCTGTGATCTTACCGCCGGTGCAAGAACCTATGTATGCTCTGGTTATTTTAACATCTTTACAGTTATTAACTAATATCTTTTTATCAGGAGAGTGCGGTGCTGCAACGCAGGGCTCAAGTTTTGAGACATCATATACTTTTACCATGCTGTACTGTGCATCAGGATCACTTTTATATGCCGTAAACGGAGCATTTGTTTTTGTTTTAATGTATTCTATGGTTTTGATGTCCGGAGCGATAATTCCATTTTTTCCGCCAGCTTCAATTGCCATGTTGCATATCGTCATTCGTTCGTCGATAGAGAGGTTTTCGATGGTTTCTCCTTCGAATTCCATTGCTTTGTAGGTAGCCCCATCAACACCGATATCACCGATAATATGGAGGATTAAGTCTTTTGCCATGAGATTTTTTGGCATTTTGCCGTTGAGGATAAACTTGATCGATTGTGGGACTTTGAGCCAGGTTTTTCCCGTACCCAAAGTAAACGCTGCGTCAGTATTTCCCACTCCAGTAGCAAAAGCTCCAAGAGCACCATGCGTACAGGTGTGAGAATCAGTTCCCAGTATAACTTCGCCGGGTCTTACGTGACCTTCTTCAGGGAGGGTAACGTGACACACTCCACTGTAGCTGTTTGTTCCAGGGTCGTAAAAATGTTTTATTCTTTGTCTTTTAACAAAATCACGAAGTATGTCAATATTTCTCAGAGATTTTTCATCTTTGGTGAAAATATAATGGTCAGGGATGATAATCACGTTTTCTTTGTCAAAAACGGGAGTGGTTTTCCCGAATTTTTCTTCAAATATGCCAATTGTTCCTGGACCACAAACATCATGGGTCATGAGTACGTGTACATTGACCCATACATTTTCACCAGGAATCACAGATGGCTTTCCCGCAGCTTTCGCTAGTATTTTTTCTGTGATGGTCATTCCCATAGTAAAAGCTCCATTCTGTCAAATAATCAGTAGTAATATATTAAACAAGAAATTCTTTTAAATCAAGTTACCTAAATTTGAGAGGGTCGATATGCATATTAAGAATTCTCTGAAAGCAATTATCTTATTATAAGCACAAATACTATACACTATTTGCCTGAAAATTACAAACGCAAACAGCAGCTTTTGCTTAGGAGCATGGCGGGTGACGTCATTGATTTATCTCATAAGTGCGACAATTTTTTCTGTTAAGGAATGAGGTGTGAATGGTTTTCGGATATAGTCGTTTATTCCCCATAGATGTATATCTTTTATGACTAACTCGTTTATATGAGCAGATGCGAGAATAATCGGAATATGACACGTTTCTGGTGCCGTTCTTATTGATATGCAGGCGTCAATACCATTCCCGTTTGGCATTTTAAGATCCATTATTATCAAGTCAGGATTTGCTTTAATGGCTCTTTCAATACCGTCATAAGCATTTTCTGCGGTAATGACTTCGTATCCGTCATTTTGTAGACTGCTCCCTATAAACCTTAGAATATATGGGGAATCGTCGACCAAAAGAATTTTCTTTGCCATAGTTTATTTCCCTTTTCATCGTATTGGTGATCAATATGTTACATAACAGTTTAGATGCCAACCGGGAGTGCTTGATCGTTTGAGTGCTTGATACTAATTAACAAATGGCTTAGAACGGCCAGGACAAGTTAGTAACTTGTTGTTAAGTGCATGATATTTAGTGCATATGCACATATTTATGTGCAACTTTAGATGGGTTATCCCATTGAGTCTTGTCATGTCTAATGAACTTGGGCTTAGCGGTTTATATTCTGGTTCAGGGCCATTACTCTCAGTTGTTCCCTGATAGAGGGCAGTAATCTTGTTCCATTGTACTTTATGAACTTAAAGTTGTGAATGAATAATTTATGGAAATATCACCATCATAGCAATATTCATATTATTTATAGATAATACAGCTCTTCAATTTGAAGAGCTGTATTATCGAAATTACTATTAATGAAATCTATTTTTTTAACCAGCTCATCATTGAACGAAGTTTTTCTCCAACCTCTTCAATAAGATGTGCTTTGCCTATTCTTCTCTTAGCATTTAGGACTGGTTGTCCTGCAAGATTTTCAAGGATGAATTCTTTTGCGAATTCGCCATTCTGAATTCGGGTTAAGGCTTCTTTCATGTGAGCTTTTACGTCAGCAGTAATAATTTTAGGACCAACTGTAAAATCGCCGTATTCAGCTGTATTACTTATAGAATGTCTCATTTTTGCCATGCCGCCTTCGTACATAAGATCGACAATAAGCTTGAGTTCGTGTAAGCATTCAAAGTAAGCAATTTCAGGTTGATATCCAGCTTCAACTAATGTTTCAAACCCTGCTTGGACTAACGCTGTTGTTCCTCCGCATAGGACTGTCTGCTCTCCAAAAAGATCGGTTTCTGTTTCTTCTTTAAACGAAGTCTCTAATACTCCGCCTCGAGTACCGCCAATTCCTTTTGCATAGGCGAGAGCGATATCCTTAGCTTTGCCTGAAGCATCCTGGTAAACAGCTATCAGGCAAGGGACTCCAGCGCCTTCAGTGTATACTCTTCTTACTAAATGGCCTGGTCCTTTTGGAGCAGCCATAACTACATCGACATCTTTCGGTGGGACAATCTGGTTATAATGGATATTAAACCCATGAGCAAAAGCCAGTATATTTCCAGCTTTTAGATTTGGAGCGATGCTGTTCTTATAGATAGATGCTGCTGATTCATCCGGAACAAGCATCATAATGAGGTCCGCTGCCGCAGCAGCTTTATCAGTATCCATAACTTTAAGTCCGGCGGACGTTGCTTTATCTCGAGATTGGGAGGTAGGAGACAATCCTACGATTACGTTAACTCCGCTTTCTTTTAAATTTAATGCGTGGGCATGGCCTTGACTTCCAAAACCAATAATTGCTACGGTTTTGTTTTTTAATAAATCCAAATTCGCGTCTTGATCATAATACATCTTAACTGCCATAATTTTTCTCTCCTTCATTTTTTTTTATAAAGCTAATAATAGCTACTTCATTCCTCTGTTGAGAGCAATTTTTCCGGTCCTGACGATTTCAATGATACCGAACTTTTTAAATAAATCTATCAGTGCTTCGATTTTACCTTCACTGCCGGTTGTCTCAAGTGTAATCGATTTTGCAGCGACATCAACAACTTTTGCCCTAAAAATGTCTGCTATTTCTAATATTTCTGATCGAGATTGAGAACTGGACGAAACTTTAATTAAGACAAGCTCTCTTTCGACGAAATCTTGTGCTGCGGTCAGATCGATAATCTTTATTACGTCTATGAGCTTATTGAGCTGTTTGGTAATCTGTTCAAGAATTATATCATCGCCTTTTACCACGATTGTCATCCTTGATATAGATGTGTCGGTTGTTGGCCCAACTGCAAGGCTGTCAATGTTGTAACCTCTACGGCTAAATAATCCTGCTACTCGCGCGAGAACTCCGGGCTTGTTTTCAACTAAAATTGAAAGTACATGTCTCATAGGTATGTCCCTTTCTTGCTTTCTTCTAAGATCATTTTGTTCAATACTCCGCCAGCTGGTACCATAGGGAAAACATTTTCACCTCTGGCCGTCCTGAAGTCTACTATTACCGGACCGTTATGGGAGAAAGCTTTTTCTAACGTTTTTCTAACTTCTGACGGTTTGTCACAGTACAGGCCGAGTATCCCGTAGGCATCTGCCAGTTTGACAAAATCAGGCTGCATACCTTCAAGGTTGGTAAATGAGTAACGTTCTTTATAGAATAGCTGTTGCCATTGACGAACCATGCCAAGATGCTGATTATTAAGTATGATTATTTTTACCGGCAAATTATAATAAGCTGCCGTTGATAATTCTTGTATGTTCATTTGAATACTGCCGTCACCCGCAATATCGATAACTAATTTGCCGGGATTGGCAACTTGTGCTCCAATTGCAGCAGGGAATCCGTAACCCATTGTTCCAAGCCCGCCTGATGATGCGAAGGTCCTGGGCTTTGTATAATCAATGTATTGAGCCGCCCACATCTGGTTCTCTCCGACTTCAGTTGTAATAATTGCGGTGTCATCTATTAGCTTGTTTATCTCCTGAACAACAAATTGAGGTTTAATAACGTCGGCACTGTACTCGTAAGCCAATGGATAACTTATTTTTAGTCCGCTAACATGGCTTAGCCAGTCTTTCTTGTTTTCAGTAAGATCAAGCGCTTCTTCTTTGATTTTGGATATTAAATCATGGAGTACTGATTTAATATCTCCGACAATCGGAACATTTACCGGTACACATTTTCCAATTTCTGCCGGATCGATATCAATGTGTATTATTTTCGCATGTTTTCCAAACTCAGAGAGTTTTCCAGTAATTCTATCATCAAATCTCATTCCAATTGCGAGGATAAGGTCTGATTCGTATATTGAATAATTCGCATAGGCTGTTCCGTGCATCCCTGGCATTTTAAGGCTTAATGTATGTGTGTCAGGGAACGAGCCAAGGCCCATCAGTGTAACGGCAACAGGACTTTGGATCATTTCGGCAAATTCTAATAGCTCCGTTGAAGCCCCGGAAGCAATAACTCCCCCTCCGGCAAGTATGACCGGTTTTTTTGAAGATTGAATTAACGCTATTGCGTCTTTAATCTGCTTTGGATTTCCTTTATAAGTAGGTTTATAACTTTGAATGTTTGGCTCTGGCTCCGGGTTGTAATCAGCTTGCAGGAGCGTGACATCTTTCGGTATGTCAACGAGCACTGGTCCGGGCCGTCCTGACCGTGCAATATAAAAAGCTTCTTTTATTGTACGCGCAAGGTCTTCTACATCTTTTACGAGATAGTTATGCTTGGTGATCGGGAGTGTAATCCCTGTCATATCTGCTTCTTGAAAGGCGTCTTTGCCAATAAACGGAGTGCCCACTTGCCCGGTAAACGCCACCATTGGGATAGAGTCCATATATGCTGTAGCTATTCCAGTTACTAAATTCGTAGCACCTGGACCAGATGTAGCCAGACAGACACCTACTTTGCCGCTGGAACGTGCATAGCCGTCTGCTGCATGGGCAGCGGCCTGTTCATGGCGGACGAGGTAGTGTTTTATATCGCTATCGTATAATTCGTCATAAATTTCAAGTACAGACCCGCCGGGATAGCCGAAAATGTGCTCAACATTTTCCGCTTTTAATGATTCTATAAATATTTTTGCGCCCTTATATTTCATAACCGAATATCCCCTTTATGGTTGTCGTAGCACAGCCCCTGTGTTCGCAGAGGTAACAAGAGAAGCATATCGTCCGATAACTCCGTCTTTAATCGGACATTCCGGATGCTGTACTTGTTGTAATCGTTCTTGTATTTCGCTATCACTTAATTTAACATTCAGTGTTTTTTCCTTGATATTAATAGAAATAATATCTCCGTTTCTTATTGCCGCGATCGGTCCATTTTCTTTGGCCTCCGGCGATACATGTCCAATCGACGCCCCGCGTGTTGCGCCTGAGAACCGTCCGTCGGTTATTAAAGCAACATCTTTGTCGAGTTCCATTCCTGCTATCACTGCTGTTGGCGTGAGCATTTCGCGCATGCCAGGGCCACCTTTTGGTCCCTCATAACGGATAATAACAACGTCGCCTTTTACTATTTTCCGGTCGAGAATAGCTTTAACTGCCTCCTCTTCGGAATTAAATACTTTTGCCGGACCTTCGTGTATAAGCATGGCATTATCTACTGCTGCAGCCTTAACCACAGATCCGTCGGGAGCAAGGTTTCCGAAAAGAGCTACCAGTCCACCTGTTTGATGATAGGCATTTTCCAGCGGTCTAATGACATCTGTATTAAATGTTTTAACGTTGGAAATGTTTTCCTCAATGGTTTTCCCAGTGACGGTCAAACAGTCAATGTTAATGATGTTTTTTCTGCTTAGTTCTTTCACTAATGCGGGGATGCCTCCGGCAGTATCAAGATCTTGTATATGGTAATGTCCTGCGGGACTAAGAGAACAAAGGTGAGGGGTAGTTTCGCTTACCTCGTTAATGGCTTTCATCGAGATTTCTATTCCTGCTTCGTGGGCTATCGCGGGCAAATGAAGTGCAGTATTTGTAGAACAACCCAGTGCCATATCTACTGTAAGTGCGTTTTGAAAAGCTTTTTTCGTAAGTATGTCACGTGGCTTGATATTTTTTTCAAGAAGTTCCATGATTTTCATGCCTGAGTGTTTTGCTAATCGAATTCGGTCTGCATAGACTGCCGGAATAGTTCCATTACCAGGAAGAGCTATTCCTAAAGATTCAACGAGGCAATTCATGGAATTCGCAGTAAACATTCCCGAGCAAGAACCGCATCCTGGACAGGCTTTCTGTTCTATTTCGCAAAGTTCGGTATCTGATATTTTCCCGACGCTATGTGCGCCGACAGCTTCAAATACGTTATCAAGCCCTATGTTTTTCCCTTTGTAATTACCGGCAAGCATAGGTCCTCCGGAAATTACTATGGCCGGAATATTTACCCTTGCAGCTGCCATTAGCATGCCGGGAATAATCTTGTCGCAGTTCGGGACCAATACGATAGCATCGAACGCATGTGCGTTAGCAACGATCTCAACAGAATCAGCAATGATTTCTCTGGATACCAGGGAATACTTCATCCCTTTATGACCCATGGCAATCCCGTCACAAACCCCGATTGTTGAGAATTCTACCGGCGTTCCGCCAGCCATTCTGATGCCGGTTTTTACCGCCTCAACGATTTTATCAAGATGAATGTGCCCCGGAATGATTTCATTAGCTGAATTAGCTATCCCGATCAAAGGACGTCTGATCTCTTCATCTGTATATCCCATAGCATAGAAAAGTGACCGGTGTGGAGCTTTCTCCGGTCCTTTTTTTACTATATCACTTCTCATAATCCCCACCTCTTTTATTGCCAAAATATTTGTTTGAAACGTGGTTTGTGGTTCCCATGAAATCTATTATAGATAATTTAAATCGAAAAATATTTATTCGAAAAGGAAAATAAGAAAAAGTATAGTATATTCAATAATGTTCGTCAATTGCCTAGAAACATTCTGAATAAATCTCCTGTTTAATTTTTTGAAAAATTTACCTGATGAAATTTATAATAATATATTACGATAAAAACTATGAATATCTGGTAAAATTCATTTTTTATCATCTTAAATATGTGAGAATTATAATTAAAGAAAGCGTACATTATGAAGAAAAAAATAATTCATCTAAATAAGTTGAATCAAATAAGGGTACTCGGAGAACAATCCTACGCAAAGGATTTTTATGTTTTTGTTGATAAGCACTATAGAGATCTTGATAGTAAGACTTTAGAAAATCTTATCAAGCTGGAGCCTTTTATTTATGACTTTAATCGAAAATTCACATCATTTTTGGATATAAATAAAAAAGCTCCTCTTGAAACGAATAGCAAGTTTTATAATAGATTAGAAGAAATATATGCTGGGATTATTGACCATGCAGATAATTTTGAAAGCCTTGTGTTCTGGCTTTTAGAACAACGAGTTGAGAGACCTGGGCAGTTAATATTCCCTTTTAAACCTTATAATGATGATTATGACCGTATTTCTAGGGGATTAGAAGTCTTAACGAGTCTCATTAAGACTATTGAACTTGAGAGCAAAGAAGTCTATGAAAGATTACTCGAACATGTAAGAACTATTTTGATGCCTACTATTAATGAGGAATTAAATCAGCTGGCTAAGAGATTAGCCGATGAGTTACTGGTAGTACTTGATAAGAATAATCCAGTGCCGATGAAGGAACTAAAAGAGAAAATTGCCGGCTTAAATAAAATGTTAAAAGACGAATTTATCGGGACGAACAATTTCCTTTTGATAAACCAGTATGTTAAAACAATTAATGAAAGATACAAGCTTGATTTGCCGTTATTAGAAAAAGGTAAGCAGCCGGAGTTTATTCGTATACACGCCTTTGAATGCATTACAAAACTTCAATTGCGAAATGAGAAAGCGATTAAATTAGCACTACAGTTCATGAATGGGTTTGAGTCAGAAATAGTAAGGAAAGAGGCAGCGAATGTTCTTCAACGGAGCATGAAAGAAGTGAAACAATATTTCTATAAATGCATAAAACTGGAACCTGACTATAAACAGAAACTCATTATTTCGGCCAAACATGACGAGATATTTGGTAATGTAAATGCAGAAGAGTTAGTTAATATACTTGGTTCTGATTATAATGAAGCCCTTCATGAACTTAACAGTATTTTAAATAATAATACCATTAACCTAAGCGGGTTTCTCCGGTCAGCTTATCTGAAAATGTCTACAAAGCCTTTAAATAAAAAAGATTTTCCCAGTAAATATTCAGCGGAACTGTTTAAGAAATTAGAGGAAAAAGGGTATGTTGAGCTTGTCGGCAATAAAAAAGATAAAATCATAGTAACCGAAAAAGTTGGGTTGGAATATAGCTCTTTTGGTAATGAACTGGAAGAAATATTTAACCAAATCATTACATTGAAAACAAATAATTCTCATATACTACAAGATAGCGCTGTTATATATTGGGAGACCCCAAAAATGAGCGATATTAAAGATATCAAAGAAAGATTGTTTGAACATTACGAGATTCAAAGAATTCAGCAAATAAAACATTTCAGCAAAGTTAATGCTAGTATTAACAATTTTAAAGATTTTATTGAAGGTATAAGTCCGGGTACATTTGAAAACCTTTTTCAAAAATGGGGAATAGAAGCAATTGTAGCCTGGGCAGTCTCTGATTATGAAAAAGAGGAAAGACTTTTTCAGCTTATAGTTCAGACGGCGATTGATAATGTTCAAAGTATTGGTAAGTCAAGCCAGGTCTCGATGAACGATATTATCTCGATATTGCTCCAAGAACCAGATGCTAAAAATCTCATCGGAAAGTTCATGGAACTTCTCTTAAATTCTAAAATATCTTTTAGTTATGAAATTTTTCGTTCTTTATTGCAAGTTGTCGCCCAACGGGAGCTGCAATTACGAGGGGGAGCAAAAATCGTTGATGGGTTCCAACTTAAGATGGTATCCTTTACCGATGAGAATGTCTTTGAGCATAATGAGAGTAAAGTTCAAGGTAAATTTCCGCTCAATGACCCGGATCTGTTTAGGCCAATATACGTTTTTCTTATAACTGCACTTAACCTCAAATTAATTGAAATACCACCGAGTGCTTTTGTTGAGACAGATATTAGTTTTTTTATAAACTCGCTGGCTCTTCATAAAAAACGAGATTTGGGATATAAAATGTATCTCGCGCACAAGCTTATTGAAAGCATCCCGCATTCCATAGTATGGAATAAACATGAGAATTTTATCAGGAAAACGATAGCTGATTTGGACGGAGATTTTTCTGAGGAAAACACTTTAATTCACTATTTGCGCATAAAAATACACCGATATCCATCAAAGGTGGACTTGCCGTATTGTTTAACTATTCTTGAAGGGTTATCATCGCAAAACACTGAACAGCTATTAGAAGAGCTGAAGCAGTTAATGAAAGGTGTAGGAGAAAAAGCTATACCTGACCTGGAGAACTTTTTTAATCAAAATAGCAATAAACTTAAAGAATGGGGAGCAGCATTAAACCTGTTCAAAGATTATTACCCGAATGTTGCCTGGCAAGATATTGCGGAGCAACCGGACCTAAAAGAGAAAATTAAGCTGGCGGCAGGAAACAATGGGGTGGCACATAAAGTAATAGAGGCATTGGTTAACCTTGCCAATGGACTTGCTAATCATTGGACATATAGAGCGAACGAAGACTTTATTAAATCACAATTTAATAATGAAAACTGGATTGTTTGGCAGCAATCAGATTTGCGTACACAATTGCGCATGGTAAGAGAAAGGCGAGAAAGTATTGCGACTAATTTGTTTCGTTACGATGAGAATCTTTCTCCTTATGAATATATTTTTTTGAAACGGCATGTTGCGATGACAGACTGGGAATTCCAGGTGTTCGGTTTTTGGCCTGTCTACAAAGAACGGAAATTCGAACTTTATAATAATGATAGGCAATTAGCTCTCTTAGAGAGAAAATTACTAGAAGAGTCTGTCGCGAAAATTACTGCAAAGAACGACATAGAGTCATTCGGGGTTTTTATCAAAGAGCCGGAAATAAATTTATTACCTTTATTAAGAGAGAATATGAAATGTCTTGCTGACATAATGGTTCATGCCTCCGATGAGGGACTTGCACCATCTCAGGTTTTTATTGATGCAATTGATATTTTGAAAAAAGATCAATTAACGGTTTCTCAGCTTCGGGATATTGTTCGTATGCTTTCTAATCGGGAACTCTATAATATTGATTCGTTTTTAGCCGGAACGTTTGCAGACCTCCCTTCAAAAGTAGCGAAAATACTTGGAAAGGATAATTTAGATTACGGCGTTAACGATCTTAAAACTATTGATAACTCATTATTTTATCACCATATTCAAGAGAAAATGATTGGTGATTTCAGGGCCACAGCCCATCCTCTCCCGCTTTTAGAAATGCAAATAAACAATATGCAAGAGTTGCTTAACGAAATTATTCTCTCTGCTCGAGGAAACAATTTGAGTATCGAATCTATGGCGATTTTTCCCGAAGGAGTTCGTCCGGGGCGTGAAGACTCTCCAATCAGTAGAGGGACTAAGGCGAATAACCTTTTTCACTCTCTGGAAAATGGGCTTAATGTGCCTCCATTTATTAACTTGAGCACTAATTTTTTTGCTTCCCGGCGTGAGTTGCTGGACCCCCAAAATCATAATCTTCTAAAGAATGAACTTATTGAGCATCTGTTAAAACTGGAAGAAAAAACTTCGCAGTTATTCCCATTTAAGAAAGAAAAATTAACTGAAGAACAATGGAATTTAATACAAGATCGCAGAAGTAGCTTTAAATTTGATATCTCAAAGGCTCGAGAGCTCGTAATATCTGTAAGAAGTGGATCATATTTTTCAATGCCGGGTATTTTAGGTACGATCATCAATGTAGGCTTCGATGATATTGCGATGCTGAATAAGTCAGGCAATACTCCTGAACAGGTCCATTTTACTCTGGATAGCTATCGAATGTTCTTGACGACCTTCGGGAATGTTGTGTTCAACATTGACGAAACAGAATTTTCTAAAAAAATTGATGAATTTAAGCAACAGTGTTCGCAAGGACTAAAAAGGTCAGCAAAATGGAAAGATCTGACTAATGAAGATTTAATGAGATTGATAAATGAATTCAAAGTTATCATTGAAAAAGCTAATCAAAAAACCGAACGGAAAAACGAATTAATACTGGATTGGGACGACCCATTGAGTCTGGTGGCACATGGAGTGAGAGGCGTGAGAGAATCCTGGGATACTGCGCCTGCAATCAGACTTCGGGAACAGACGAATGTTTCTGGTGATTGGGGTACCCCGGTGACTTTGCAGGTTATGAAGTTTGGCAATTTAAATGCGGAGTCTTTTAGTGCAATTTTTGTCGCTGAAGCTGACAAAACTGTTGGTGATGTTTTGTTTGGCCGTGCTGGAGAAGATATTGCATCTGGTCTGGCATCAAAAGGAATTCCTTTTGAATATCTAGAGAAGATATCCCCTACACTTTTTTATCAGATCAAAGATATGATAAAAAACGTAAAGGAAAATCTTGGTGGTATGGGTGTTGATATCGAGATCGTCGGAGAATACGATCCTAACAAAAAGCAGTACGATGTTTTTCTCTTACAAGATAGGCAGCTTGGCGGAGGGAAAAAGGGAGAAAGCGAAGATTTTGAGATCAATCCCTCTCCAAATGACAAACCAGTTACCAAGGGAAAGGGTATCGTCGGTGGAGCTCAGCATAATGTTTGTGTTGACGGTACTGTACCTTATGACGAGTTGCTTAAAACGGTTCAGCATGTTCGAGAAACCCTTGATACGGATAGTAACTATATAGGAAAAAATATTAAGATTCACTTATTGATGGAATACGTTACCCCGGAAGAAGCATTAAAAATTAATATTCCGGGAGTTGACGGAATATGGACTTCAAAAATAGGAACTTCAAGTCATGCATCAATCTCTGCAAGGCGAAAAGGAATTATGTTTTTGAGCGAAGTACAAATGAAAAAAGAAAATAGTTCTTGGACTATCGGGAACGGGCATATAAATTTAGCTACTGTGAACAACTTTGATGTTTTTACTACTGTCGGAAATTCTCCGATTTATGGCGGGAATATTTTCAAAGGAGAAATTCCACTTAAAAATCGTAAAAAACAAGAAGTCGACGAAGAAAACTAACAGGGGATATCCGAGGCTATTACTTTATACCAAAAGTAAGGGTTTTTTTATCTTGTGGCAACGTGAAGCTATGCAATCTTCCAATTCTTAATCTTGTTCCATAGAAAGCTGCTTTAATTAATTTTTTTTTCATACTATAATTTTTATCAGCAAATCAATAACATTATCGCTTGATATTGTCGGGAAATCTACCCTGGTTTCATAAATAAAAAAGTAAAAAGGTTAATTATGACGAGAATATTACTTGTTAATGACGACGGAATCAAAGCTCATGGAATTAGGGCGTTGTATGAAGTAGCGAAAGAATTCGGAGAAATAGTAATTGTGGCACCGCTTGAGCAGCAAAGTGCTACGTCTCATTCGATAACCATAGAAAAGCCGCTTGTCTATGAAAAGGTGGATTTTGATGGCAAGGTGGTGGCCGCATATGCAGTTAACGGAACTCCGGTTGATTGTGTGAAAATAGCTTTAAATATTATTTTGGAAGCAAAACCGGATATCGTTTTATCCGGTATAAACTGGGGGGCTAATCTCGGCGCCAGCGTTATTTATTCCGGGACAGTAGGTGCAGCCTTGGAGGCCAGTTTTCATGATCTGCCTGCGATTGCTTTTTCCCTTAAATCTGAAAAAAAAGAGGATTATACCTTTGCCCAAAAAGTCGTCAGAGAAATTCTTCGAACCTTCAAAATGAACGAATCATTTCATCCCGGAGTATTGAATGTTAATATCCCTTACATAAAAGAAAAAGATTTTAAAGGTTATCGTGTAACCCATCAAACTAATTCTTCCTGGCACGAAGAGTATATTATAAAAACATCTAATACCGGGGAGAGATTTCATGTGTTATCCGGCGAATTATTACCGATAAGTGATGATAAAAATGGCGATATTCTCGCACTGACCAACAACTATGTCTCCATTACGCCCATTACCCCTGATTTTACCGACTATAAGAGCCTGGAAAAATTAAAAGAGGTTTTCTGAATTGCACAGATCACTAAAGATCGCGATTATTCCATCATCCAATCCAATTCTGGAATGCATGGAGTTAGCTCTTCGTGACTTGGGCGTATCCCTTCTGGCTATCTCTGTCGTCAAAGAGAATAATTCCTTTGTAATCAACAATAGCGAAATAGAAAAATTAGTTCAGTTTAAACCGGACTTTGTTTTTTTTATTGCAAGGACAGGCTTGCTGCCCATAAATCGAGAAGGAGGGTTAACCAATCATCTCCTTGATGAACTTCAAATCCGTTATGTTATTTTCTATTTCGATTTTCCTCGCTGTATGCCTCAGCTTTGTGCGTATTCTCATAACTTTCTCCAGCATATCTTCACATGGGATAGGACCCATGTTGATATTTTTAAATATTATGGTTTTTCCCGGGTATCATTTCTTCCGCTCGCTTATTCTACTCAATACTTTAGTGCTCCTGCTAGTAGAGAAAAAACCTATGATATTTGCTTTATCGGATTTTTGTTCCCCCCCAAAGATATTACACAATTTTATAATTCGCTGAATGCAAGGTTAAAGCGAAAAGCTGATGAACTTCTAAACAAAAAAATTAAAGAGGAAGCCTATAAAATATTTGTGCTGGACAATATGCTTGCTTCAGAGCAATTGGATCAATTTACTCATTATTTTAATTACATAAACTATCGATACAATAATTATAAGAGAAAATCCTACATCTCTTATCTCTCGAAATCTAAAGATGTCCACGTGTTCGGGGACGAGCTTTGGCGCGAAGTAGCTGGCATAACAGTACATAGTCCGGTAAATTATAAAGAGGCTATTGTTTCAGTATTTGCGAACTCAAAGATCAATCTTAATTTTACTTCGGCGCATAATACTACTGCACTAACCCAACGCATCTTTGATTGCTTTGGAAGTGGCGAGTTTTTGCTTAGCGATCGCCAGGACGATAATGCGTATCTCTTTTCCGTAGATAATATAGAAATCCCAACATTTTCCTCAAAATCAGACCTGGTGGATAAGGTGAATTATTTTTTATCTCATCCGGAAGAAAGATTTGAGATTGTACAAAGAACCCAGAAGGTCGTTTTGGAAAAACATACCTGGGAATGCAGGATGAAGACAGCCTTAGATATCCTTCTGAAAAACTAAGGCTTATTTTCCCATTTATAATAAATCAGTTTTCATGTAAAATTGAATTGTAATTCAAAAAAATGTTCTAGCTAAGCAAATTTTAAGTATGGGAAATTGGGAAAGGATCTGACAATGGTTGTAGATAATCAAAAAATTACCTCATTACTCAATAACAAGCACTTCTGGAAGGTGCAGGAGATGTTGGTGAGCGAAAAGAATGCATTGAAAGATCAGCAGGAAATAGCCGCTATTCAGGCACGGATTGACGAAGTTTTTACGTTAATCAAGAAACAGGCGGAGACAAATAGTATGCCTGCTAAGTTAACCTTTGGAACTTCCGGGTGGAGGGCTATCATTGGAGAGGATTATACTGTATCGAATGTTGAGCGTGTTACCCAAGCGGTCGTTGATATGATGAAAACCGACGAGTTTCTTAAAGAAATCGGTGTAACTTCCTTCGAAGAAGTCCAGTCGATGGGCGGGCTCCTTGGATTCGATTCCAGGTTTATGGGGCATGAGTTCGCAACCGCAGCAGCTCAGGTGCTCGCCGGGAACGGGATAAAAATATACTACGCTGGTATGGCTACGACGCCGGAATTATCGGCTGCAGTTGTCGAGCTCAAGTGTGCCTTTTCTATTAACCTTACCCCAAGCCATAACCCATTCCAGTGGGCCGGATACAAATTTAATCCTTCTGACGGCGGTCCTGCAGGGCCGAACCTGACGGAAATTATCGAACAGAAGTATTCCCTGATTTTAGAAACTGCTAAGGTAATTGGCGACAAGCATTTTGCCTGGCAACAGGTTGATACAATCGACCTGTATAAACAATTTTTATTGAAAAGGAATAGCGTTGTCATCCTGGATGATTTGGTCAAAAAAATTAACAATAGCGATATCTTTCTGGCCTTTGATAATGTAAATGGTGCTACGAGAGGCAGGCTTGAACGGCTTCTTAATGGCGTTGATCCAAGAAAAATATCATATTTACGAACAAACACCGATTACCTTTTCGGTGGAGTGAAACCGGAACCATCCTCTGGGAATATGCAGCTGGTGATGAATGAACTTAAGCTTCATAGCAACAAGTTTAAGATTGGCGCGATAATGGACCCCGACGGAGATAGGGTGCGAGTGACTGACGGGGTGGAAGAGATCGAAATGAATTTTTTTGGCGCAATGGTGCTGTACTATCTCCATAAAGTAAAGGGTTTACAAGGAATCCTGGCCAAATCAGTCGCAACCTCGAATTTCGCAAATGCCGTAGCTGATCGTTTTGGTTTGGAAATAAGGGAGACTGCAGTCGGGTTCAAGGAGTTTCGTCCTTACCTTAAGGAAGATGCGAGGGAGAAAGCTATCGTTGCCTTCGAAGAGAGCGATGGCATTACCATGCAAAATCACACACTGGAAAAAGATGCCCTTATCGGTGCACTTCTGGCGATTATGATGGTCATAGATATAGGGAAAAGCTTGTCCGAAATTCGAAAAGAAGTACAGGATTTTGCTGGGACCTATTATCCGGGACGTGGCGGGAAGGAAGTCGATCGGTCGCTATCCGGCTTACCGCTTCAGGAGAAGCTTAGATTGTTGAATAAATACAAACCAGGGAAAACAGTTTTGGTAGATTCTAAAGAAAAAACAATTAAAAAAGATCTGACGCTCGATGGTTATAAATTTGTATTTGAAGATAATAGCTGGCTGCTGATTAGACCATCGGGAACAGAGCCTAAAGTCAGGTTTTATGTGGAAGGGCGCTCAGAAGCTGAAATGGAAAAGTTATTTCATACGGCCGAACATCTTCTTTCCGAGTGTCTTTCATCCTGAAATCATATGATTAAAAAAATTGATCACATCAATATAAGCGTAACGAATTTGGAATCGGCAACGGCATTTTTTTGTCAGCTGGGATTTTCTATTGAGCGGGAGCGAGTCCTGGAAGGTGAATGGATTGATCGAGTCGTTGGTATGGAAAACGTCAAAGCAGCGTTTGTAAGCCTTTGTTTGCCAGGAGCAGAGACCAAGATTGAGTTGCTTCAGTATATTTCTCCGAAAGGCGAGAGCAATCCGGAGATTGACAAGGCGAGTCAAATTGGTTTTAGACATGTCGCTTTTTCTGTTGATGATGTGCAGGAGTTGTACGATCAGCTAAAAGAAAAAAACATTAATTTTTTTAGTAATATCCAGACCAATCCATATGGAAAGAAAATGTGTTATTTTCATGGTCCGGATAATATTATTTTAGAGTTGGCAGAATTCTAACGTAATGTGAAAGTCTATGCATTTTTTATGATATGGTGTAGTATGAAGTCATGAATTTTAACAACAGTTTATTTGCGTTTATAAAAATAGTAGTTATCCTTATTACTATTTCGCTCATCAGTTCCTGCAGCTCGAAGAGCAATACGAATACCTTTTCTGTCTTCAAGAATACCATCCCCTCAAAAGAAAAGATGAATACTAATGGCAGCTTGATTATGACCCTGGCAGGAGATCCGACATACTTTAATCCTATATTATATACTGATAGCGAGTCTGGTTCGGTTGTAGGGCTCTTATTTAACGGGTTGATCAAAGTAAACGAAGACTTGGCGATAGTGCCCGATCTTGCTGAAAAATGGGAAACAAAGAACAATGGTAAAGAGTGGATTTTCCATCTGAAAAAAGGCGTTCTTTTCCATGACGGGATAGAGTTGACTGCTGATGATGTTGTCTATACCTTCCAGAAAATACTTGACACAACAACCAATACCGTGCGAAGAAGCGACTATGTAATCAATGGGAAACCGATTGCCTTTAAGAAAATAGATAAGTATACAGTTAGGTGCGTGCTTCCAGAGACGTTCGCACCCTTTCTTTTGAGCATGGGTATGGGTATTATTCCAAAACATTTGCTTGAAAAAGAGAACATCAACACTGCGGATTTTAATCGTAATCCTATCGGTACAGGGCCTTTTAAGTTCAAAACTTATAAAACTGCAGATAATGTTTTATTAGTCAGGAACGACACTTATTTTGGCAGAAAACCGTTGCTGGCGAAAATATATTTTAAGATTATTAGCGAGGCAAATGTTCGTTTGATTGCACTGCGAAAAGGTGAGATCGATTATGCTACGGTCCCACCCAAAGATTTTGAAAAAATTAAAGCAGAAAATAAAGTTAATGTGTTTGTTTATGATCAGCTTGCCTATACCTACCTAGGGTATAACTACCGTAAACCACCGTTTTCTGATGTTCGTGTTAGACAGGCAATTGCCTATGCTGTTGATAAAAGATGGCTTATTAAATCAATCATGAAAGATCTTGCTACTCCTGTTTACAGCCCATCGCATCCTCTTTTATGGTCGCATAATGATAATGTGAACAAATTTCTTTATAGTCCTGAGAAAGCAAAACAATTATTGAGTCAGGCTGGATGGAAGTTAAGTAATGGTATTTTGAAAAAAGACGGCAAGCCATTTGTTTTTGATATTTATATGTCCAAAGGCAGCACTACTGCCGAGAAAGCTGCCACCAAAATCCAGCAAGACCTGAAGAAAATGGGGATTACCATGAATTTGCGGGTTTTGGAGTGGAGTTCGTTGCTAAAAATTATTAATGCCCCAAAAGATCCGAAAGGGTATGATGCAGTTATGATGGCGTGGAGCCTCGGTCTTGATCCTGATAGCTATGGGATATGGCATTCTTCGGAATACCCTAAAGGATTTAATCATAACGGGTATAAGAACAAAGAAGTTGATAAACTCTTGGTGAAAGGGCGGCAAGTAATTGACCAGGCTGCTCGCAAGAAGGTATATGCTCGTATTTATGATTTGATCGCACAGGATCAACCTTACCTGTTCTTGTGGTCACCCAAAGATGTTGCCGGAGTATCAAGAAGAGTTGGCGGCTTATCAAAACCAGGACCCGCCGGATTATTTGTTAATATCGAAGATGTATTTGTTACGAAATGATAAAAGATATCCTTGTTAAGCGATTGCTACTTCTTTTTCCACTACTGCTTGGAATTACCTTAATATCTTATTTTCTCATGGTACTGGCACCTGGAGATCCTTCTTCCATGATGCTTGATCCTAAAATCAAACCCGCTGATTTAGTAAGAATTAAAGAAAACCTTGGACTCAACAAGCCGGTTATCGTGCAGTACTTTTATTGGTTAAAAAATGTTACCCAAGGTAATTTCGGCTATTCCTATATTAATGGACGTCCTGTTTTCCAGGTAATAGTTGAAAGATTGCCTGCTACCTTGATCCTTATGTCCGCGAGCTTATTTCTCACTTTAATCCTAACCGTGCCATTAGGAATTCTTGCCGCAGTCTATAACCGGAAACATATCGATAATGTGATAACAATTTTTACCTTTGTTGGTATGTCGATTCCTGCCTTTTGGCTTGGATTAATGTCCATCCTGTTTTTTTCCCTGATTTTAGGCTGGTTTCCTTCTTCCGGCATGCTTGATCCCATGAGGATCAATGATTCTATTATTGACCGGATCAAAGATATTTCGCTTCATTTAATACTACCTCTATTAACGATGACAGTCGGTAATCTGGCAGGCCTTACGAAATATATGAAGACAGGAATGCTTAATGTTCTGAATCAAGATTATATTTTAGCCGCACGATCCAGGGGGTTCAGTGAGTTTTTTATCCTTTGGAAATATGCATTCAAAAATGCGATTTTGCCAATTATAACGATTCTCGGATTATCATTGCCTAATCTTGTTGGCGGTTCTTTTATCATAGAATATATTTTTGCCTGGCCTGGAATGGGGCGGTTAGGGGTAGACTCTATTTTTATGCGCGATTTTCCGGTAATAATGGGCATTATTTTGGTATCCTCCGCCCTTATTATTTTAGGAAATTTGTTGGCAGACATTTCTTATTATTTAGTTGACCCGAGAATCTCTTATACAAAGAGAAGTTAAACGGTCCCGGAATACTTTTGAGAGAATAAAGATGTGGAACCATGAGAAGAACAGTTAAACAGATAAGCAAGGATCCATTTATTGTCGTTGGAATAATAATTGTCGGTATGGTATTGGCGATGGCATCTGTTGTGCCGCTTATTATTTCCGGCGATCCTAACCATATTGCTTATGTCAGTGAGCCGCAACCTCCATCCTTAACTCATCCGTTTGGGACGGATGATCTTGGCCGGGACACAATGCTGCGTATAATATTCGGCGCAAGAATCTCTTTGATAGTTGCTTTTGTCTCAGTGCTGATATCACTTTCGATTGGAACGCTGATAGGCTCTATCGCCGGATTCTATGGCGGGGTTGTCGACGAGATTATTATGCGGGTCATAGACGGCCTGATGGCGATCCCGACTATTTTTCTATTACTGACGATCCAGGTATTGCTTACGCCTAGTATATATAATGTCATAATAATTATCGGGGTCACCAGTTGGATGGGGGTGGCGCGGATCGTGAGGGCCGAGGTGTTGGCGCTTGCAGCACGTGATTTTGTAAAAGCTGCACGCTCCTTCGGGTTTGGTAATTCTACCATTATTTTTAAGTGTATTTTGCCAAATGCTTTAGGCCCGCTTTTTGTGACTGCTGTTCTTTCTATGGGAGGTGCGATACTCACAGAGTCTGCCCTGAGTTACTTCGGACTTGGAGTCCAGCCTCCTCAACCGAGTTGGGGCAATATGCTTTATAATGCCCAGGATTACTTGCTTGATGCCTGGTGGATGACTTTTTTCCCGGGAGTTTTTATTTTGCTGACGGTGTTGGCCTTAAATTTTATTGGAGATGGAATGTATCGGATATTTAATCCAAAAAGTTAAAAGGAGCAGATCATGCTGGAAGTATATGACCTAAGAGTGTCCTTTAAAGCCGGTAAAGATGTAGTTCAGGCGGTGGATGGGGTTACCTTAAAAGTGGATAAGCAACAGATTGTCGGGATTGTCGGCGAGTCAGGGTGTGGCAAAACCGTGACGGCTTTATCATTACTAAAATTACTTCCTCCTGATAGTGCAATCAGTGGAAAAATAGTGTGGAACGGGAATGATATTCTGGCTATGGCACCGAAAGAACTCCGTACAATAAGAGGTTCTCAGATTTCAATGATTTTTCAGAATCCGGTATCATCGCTTAATCCTGTATTCACCATTGGGAAACAGCTTATTGATGTGGTCCTTCTTCATCGTAAGCTATCAAAAGCGGATGCACAAAAAGAGGTTATCAAGCTATTACATTTAGTCAAAATACCTGCGGCAGAAAAACGCCTCAATGATTATCCGCATCAGTTCAGTGGGGGAATGTGCCAGCGAATAATGATTGCTATGGCGATTGCAGCCCGGCCTGATTTGTTGATTGCAGATGAATCAACCGCTTCTTTGGACGTTACCATCCAAGCCCAGATAATTGAGCTTCTCAAAGAGCTTAACGAAGAACTTGGGATGTCGATAATCATGATTTCTCACGATCTGGGAGTAATCTCTCAGATGTGCAATTATGTTGCCATAATGTATTTAGGCCGCATCGTTGAGTATGGGCCTATAGACGCTGTTTTTCGCAATTCAGCGCATCCATATACGGAAGCATTACTTAATTCTATTCCGGTTACTGATCCCAGCAGAAGAAAAAAGATGGAGATACTTAAAGGCGATATTCCAAGCCCTATCAATCTGCCGGATGGATGCAGATTTTCTGGGAGATGCAAATATAAGCAGGCGCTATGCATAACTGAGTATCCTCCGATTCGCAGTAACAATGACGGGCATGAAGTCGCCTGTTTTTTCCCTGTTCATTAATTCCCCAATCGGGTTAACGTAAAAATCATTCATAGAAAAAAAGCATGTTTTAAAATCCTGCTAGAATAATAATGAATTATATGAGAATATACCTAAACATTGTTCAGGCAAGTTGATTTAGAAAGTTATAGTGTTTTCGGTATATTTCAGGGTTTCTGCGTTATTTGATTATGTATTATTGTGTAAGATGAGAAATATTAACTGTTGACACATTAATCACTTCATGATAGATTTTTACACTGTTTCGTGTGGAAGTCTTAATGCTTGAGTTCGAAGCATATATAAATAATTTTTGTAAACGAGGAGTGTTTACTTTGAAAGTTTTAGTAACGTTAGAATGTACAGAATGCAAAGAAAGAAATTATTCTACCAGCAAGAATAAAAAGAATACCACTGAAAGAATTGAGTTAAAGAAGTATTGTCCGCGATGTAGAGTACACAGAGCACACAAAGAAACAAAATAAAAGGTTCTTAGGTCTGTAGCTCCAACTGGTAGAGCGGCGGTCTCCAAAACCGTAGGTTGACGGTTCGAATCCGTCCAGGCCTGCCAAAATATAATAAAAATGACAAAAGCGAAAATAAATATAAATATGAAGAAAATAAATAAAAAAGATTTAGAAACAGTGCAAAAAGAGACCGTGACAAAAGAAAACAATTCTTCGCGACGTAAAGGTTTCGTTAAGTCATTTAATGAGTTTGTTGAAGAAACAAAGTCAGAGTTAAGTAAAGTAACTTGGCTCGACAGGAAAAAGCTTTTTGCTTATTTTGTTATTGTACTGATTATTACATTCGCAATAACTTTTTTTGTGTCCGCGATAGACGTTGTTATATCAGAAACATTTAAGCTTTTAAAATCTACAATTTAAGATGGAGTAATGTTCTACAATGAGTGAAGAAACTATTAATTCTGGAGAAGAAAAAGCAAATCAACCTAACCCTCAGACGGAAGAAATCAATAGAGATAAAGGGCAGTGGTTTATTTTGCAAACCTATTCGGGGCATGAGAAAAAGGTTAAGCAGTCTCTTCTGCAAAAAATAATTAAGCTAGAGCTGCAAGACAGAATCCATGAGGTCTTAATCCCTGAAGAAGAAACTATAGAAATAAAAGATAATAAACGAGTAGAAAAAATAAAGAAAATGTTTCCCGGGTACATTTTTATCCGTATGGATCTCGATGATGAAGTATGGTACCATGTGAAAGTTATTCCAGGTGTATCAAAATTCATATCATCGAAGACCAGGCCAACTCCAGTAACCGACAAAGAGATGCTTAGGGTCTTAAAGCAAGTTGGAGTGAAAACGCCGAAGATTGAAGTTGATTTTGAAATCGGCGAGGTGGTAAAAATCATTGCTGGACCTTTTAGAGGTTATTCTGGCCCTATACAGGAAATTACACCGGAGAGGGGTAAACTGAAATCGTTAATTGCGATATTTGGTCGAGAAACTCCTGTGGAACTTGATTTTGAACAAGTAGAAAAACAACGATAGTACGGGAGGTTGAACTAAATTGGCTAAGGAAGTTAAGACAGTAATAAAGTTACAAATCACAGCAGGTAAAGCAAACCCTTCACCACCAATAGGTCCTGCTTTAGGCCAGCATGGTGTGAATATTATGGAATTTTGTAAAGCTTATAATGAAAAAACAAAAGATAAAGGGGATCTGGTAATTCCTGTAGAAATAAGTGTTTACACAGATCGTTCATTTTCGTTTGTTCTAAAAACTCCACCTGCAGCAGTGTTAATTAAAAAGGCTGCGAATGTTGCGAAAGGTTCTGCGGAACCAAATAAGAACAAGATAGCAACTCTTACGAAAGATCAAATTAGAGAGATTGCTGAGGTGAAAATGCCTGATTTAAATACAAAGAATATAGAACAGGCAATGAAGATTATAGAAGGTTCTGCACGAAGCATGGGCATCATGGTAAAGTAAATGGAGGTAATTTCCGTGGGAAAGAATTATGATAATAAAAAACAGTTAATAGATAAAGAAAAAGATTATGATATAAAAGAAGCAATGACTCTGGTGCGCGATTTGAGCTATACCAAATTTGATGGAACAGTAGAAGCGTCTTTTAAGTTAGGAATTGATGTTCGGCACAGCGATCAGCAAGTCAGAGGGACATTGACACTGCCTCATGGATTAGGCAAGAAAATTCGAGTTGCAGTAATCACGAAGGAAGATAAAGTTGCTGAAGCGAATGAAGCTGGTGCTGATGTCGTAGGCGGAGATGATTTAATTGAAAACATTAAAAAAGGATTCCTGGATTTTGACGTCCTTATAGCAACTCCAAATATGATGAGCAAGACAGGTCCTCTAGGAAAGATATTAGGTCGAAGAGGTTTAATGCCGAATCCTAAAACCGGAACTGTAACAACTGATATTAAGAAGGCTGTAAAAGAATTTAAAGAAGGAAAAGTAGAATATAGAGCAGATAAATTTGGAATAATACATATGCCAATAGGCAAGGTTTCTTTTGCTGCTGAGAAATTACTTGATAATTTTCGAATTGTATATGATACTATTGTACGAGTTAAGCCTTCATCGTCAAAAGGGCAATATATGAGAAGTATAGCTTTAGCGCCTACAATGGGGCCAAGCGTAAAGGTAGATACGCAAAAAGTAAAATTTTAGATTTATATAAACCGAAGAAATAGGTGCCACAAAAGGCTTAATATCCTATGGAGGTTGGATACAGAGTGATGGATTATATGAACCATCGGTATTCAGCCGATGGTTTTTTTATTTTCAGATAGACTATGAGGAGGAGTTACTATGGTAAGACCGGAAAAAGTAAAGGTAGTTGACGAAACAAGAAGTATTATTGATGAGAGTTCAATAGCCATTGTTGCTGATTATCGAGGTACTAATGTTACGAAACTAAACGAACTGCGAAACAAATTGAGAGAAAGTGATACGGTATGTAAGGTATTAAAGAACACATTAGTGAAGATAGCTCTTACAGAAGCAAAAGTTCCGTTCAACGAAGAGTTGTTTGTCGGACCATCAATTTTTATTTTTGGAAAAAGCGATCCGGTAACTCCTGCAAAGGTTCTTGCCGATTTTGCTAAGAATAATGAATTCTTTAAGGTAAAAGGCGGGTTTTTAGATAAAAAGCAGATAACAATTGCTGATATTAAAAACTTAGCAAGCTTACCGAATAGAGAACAACTGATTGCCCAAGTAATTGGTACAATGAATGCACCGATACGTGGACTAGTTACTGTATTGTCTGGCCCTATGCGAAATTTCGCTAATGTAATAGAAGCGATAAGAAAGCAAAAGGAAGACGGTAATCAGTAATATTTTAAATAAATATAAAAAAAATTAGGAGGTGAAAAGAGTGTCAAATACTGAAATAATAGATCAAATTGAGAAAATGTCAGTGCTAGAGCTTTCACAGTTAGTAAAAGCATTAGAAGAAAAGTTCGGCGTAAGCGCAGCTGCCCCAATGGCCTTTGCTGCTGCTCCAACTGCTGCTCCTGCTGAAGAAGCTGTAGAGAAGACAGAATTTGAAGTGGTTCTTATAAGCGCTGGGGAGAAAAAGATCGGTGTTCTAAAAGTTCTAAGAGAGTTGACAGGGCTTGGATTAAAAGAAGCGAAAGCAATTGTTGATTCAGCACCGAAGTCTGTCAAAGAGAAAGCGACTAAAGAAGAAGCAGAAGATATGAAAAAGAAGCTTGAAGCAGAAGGCGCAACAATCGAAGTAAAATAAAGTTGTTGAAATATAATTATTATAGAGTATAATATTAGTTTGCGAATAGCAAGAGTAGTGTATGCTAACTCTTGCTATTCGCAATGTGCTTATTTCAAGCATGACAATTTAAAAACGAGGTGGTTTTTCTAGTGGCTATACACAACGCAACGAGAATTAATCTCCATCCAAATGCGAAACCCGATATACTACCAGTTCCTGATTTAGTTGAACTACAAAAAAGTTCGTATGAGCGATTTATTAAAGAAGGACTCAAAGAAGAGTTGAAAAGTATTTCGCCTATCATAGGATATAATGGCAGATATGAATTAGAATTTTTGGATGACTATTCTATTGGAGAACCTGAGTTCGATTTAGAGGAATGTAAAGTAAAAGAAATTACATACGCAGCTCCTTTGCGAGTATCCGTAAGGTTAATTGACAAGGAAACCGGTGAGGTTAAGGTTCAAGAAGTTTTTATGGGAGATATCCCGAAGATGACCGAAAAAGGGACCTTCCTAATCAATGGTGCAGAAAGAGTTGTTGTTAGTCAGTTTGTCAGATCTCCTGGTGTTTATTTTGGTGAAAAAATTGATAAACAAGGATTAAGAACTAGTCAGGCAACTGTTATTCCTAATCGTGGGGCATGGTTTGATGTAGAAATTGATAAGAACAAGGTTTTCTACGCGCATATTAACAAAATGAAAAAAATCCCGTTTTCTATTTTTCTTGGGGCAATCGGTATTAATGAAGCTGAGATGAAATCGGCCTGTAAAGAAGCAGAATTTATTGAAAATACACTTGAAAAGGGACCGGTAGAATCTCCAACAGATGCACTCTTAGAAATTTATAGAAAATTACGTCCAGGTGACCCTCTAACAATAGAGGGAGCAAAGTTATTACTAAGCAACCTGTTTTTTGATGACAAAAAATATGACCTTGGAAAAGTTGGAAGATATAAGCTAAATAAGAGACTCGGAGTTAGTATTGACAGGAATTGCTATGTATTAACCAAAGAAGATATTCTATCAATTATGAATGAATTGATAGATGTTTTTAATGGCGAGGGTTTCACAGATGATATTGATCATTTAGGGAATCGTCGTGTTAGATCAGTTGGAGAATTAATGCAGTTACAATTTCGAGTCGGGCTAGCTAGATTAGAGAGATTAATTAAAGAGCAGATGGCGATAAGTGAATCAGAAAAAATAGTTCCTCAGAATCTAATCAATATAAGGCCATTGGTTTCAGTAATGAGGGAATTTTTTGGATCCAGCCAGTTATCCCAGTTTATGGACCAGACAAATCCTTTGGCAGAGTTAACACACAGACGAAGGTTAAGTGCACTTGGTCCTGGCGGGCTTACAAAAGAGCGCGCAGGTTATGAAGTTCGTGATATACATCCGTCGCATTATGGTAGGATATGTGTTATTGAAACTCCTGAAGGACCAAATGCCGGATTAATTGGGCCATTGGGAACATACGCACGGACTAATGAATTTGGTTTTATCGAAACACCATATAGAAAAGTAGTAAATAAAAAAGTCACGAACGAGATAGAGTACTTAACTGCAGATATTGAAGACCGGTTTAGAATTGCACCTTGTGATGTACATATAGATGATAATAATAATTTAATTGATAAACAAGTGCCGGTCAGATACAAGAAAGAGTTTATTCTAGGGAAAGCTGAAGATGTAGATTATATTGGGGTATCTCCAAAGCAGCTTTTGGGTATAACAACAGCTTTAATCCCATTTCTTGAACACGATGATGCTAACAGAGCTCTTATGGGAGCAAACATGCAACGTCAAGCTACTCCACTGATCCGGCCTGATAGACCTTATGTTGGTACCGGTATGGAACGAGAAATTGCTCGATATGGTGGCGCTTTGGTTCTTGCGGAGGAAGAAGGATCTGTACAGAAGGTGACCTCAGATGAAATTGTTGTTGGCCGCGGAAAGAAGAAAAAAGTTTATTTATTGCATAAATATCAACGGTCTAATCAAAATACTTGCGTTAATCATAAACCTATCGTAAGAGTTGGTGATGAAGTTAAGGCTGGCGATGTATTAGCTGACGGGCCTTCATCCAAAGATGGCGAGCTTGCTTTAGGAAAAAATATTTTAGTTGCATTTATGCCATGGGAAGGCTTCAATTATGAGGATTCTGTATTAATAAGCGAAAGAATGGTAATTGATGATACTTTTACTACGGTGCATATTAATCGATTTGAAGTAGATGTTAGGTCAACTAAACTTGGAGATGAAGAATTAACAAGAGAAGTTCCGAATGTATCCGAAGATGCGTTAAAGGAACTTGATGAAAAAGGTATCATTCGAATTGGTGCTGAAGTAAAAGCAGGAGATATCCTGGTTGGGAAAGTAACGCCGAAGGGTGAAACTGAGCCACCGGCAGAGGAAAAACTTTTACGCGCTATATTTGGAGATAAAGCTAGAGATATGAGAGATACTTCTCTAAGAGTGCCTTCAGGGGAAACCGGCAAAATAGTTGATGTTAGAGTATTTTCTAGAGAAAATGATGATAAATTACCCTCTGGTGTGAATGCTGTAGTGAGGATATATGTAGCTCAATTAAGGAAAATATCTATTGGGGATAAGGTAGCTGGAAGACATGGAAACAAGGGAGTTATTTCAAAGATACTTCCTGTCGAGGATATGCCAATGTTACCTGATGGAACTCACGTTGATATGGTTCTTAATCCATTAGGTGTTCCTTCACGTATGAATGTCGGTCAAATATACGAAACACTTCTTGGAAACGCTGCCTGGGCTAAGAATATACATTATGAAGTTTCACCTTTTGATGAATCCTTAGGAGAGGAAGCATCACGAAAGGCGATTGAACGAGAACTTAATGAATCAAGTAAAATACCTGGATTTGAATGGCTATCAAATGGCGGGAAAGTTAAATTAAGGGATGGTCGGACCGGTGAATATTTTGACAAGGAAATTACTGTTGGAAAAATGTATATGTTAAAACTTATTCACCTTGTTGATGATAAAATTCATGCACGATCTACAGGTCCTTACTCATTAGTAACTCAACAGCCACTTGGGGGAAAAGCCCAATTTGGTGGTCAGCGATTTGGTGAAATGGAAGTGTGGGCACTAGAAGCTTATGGCGCGGCACATTTACTTCAGGAATTGCTAACTATTAAGTCTGATGATGTAAGTGGTAGGGCTAAGGCGTATGAGGCTATTATTAAAGGTAAGCCAATCCAAAAATCTGGCACTCCAGAATCGTTTAAAGTTTTACTTCGTGAATTAAGAAGTATTGCTCTTGACGTAAGGGTGCTTGATGAAGACGGTACAGAGATTGATAACAGATAATTATCAATTTATAAAGAAAATATTGTTCCTAGTTGAAAGGGGATATAATTAATGTTAGCTACGAGTTCTAGCGGATTTAAAAAGATAAAAATCGGGGTTGCTTCGCCGGAAAGAATACGGTTTTGGTCTTATGGTGAAGTTGAAAAACCAGAAACGATTAACTATAGAACTTTTCGTCCTGAGAGAAAAGGACTTTTTTGTGAAAAAATATTCGGTCCGGTAAAAGATTGGGAATGTGCTTGCGGGAAATACAGGCGTGTTCGATATCGAGGGATTATTTGCGAAAGGTGCGGAGTTGAAGTTACCCATTCAAAAGTCCGAAGAGAGCGAATGGGGCATATTGAACTTGCTACTCCAGTATCGCATATATGGTATTTAAAGGGCATCCCAAGTTATATGGGTGTGCTGCTAAACATGACCGTCAGGACTTTAGAAGATGTAATCTATTATGATTCTTATATTGTAACGGATGTAGATGATGCAATTGCAGATCAATTACAAGAAAAGCAACTTTTATCAGAATCTGAATATTTGGAGTTAAAAGAAAAATTTGGAAATAAGTTCAAAGCGGATATTGGCGCAAAAGCAATTAGAGATTTGCTTGCGAAAATAGAGATCAATAAACTTATAGAAGAACTTCGTGAAGAGATCAAAAGTTCAAAAGGTCAAAAGAAAATAAAGGTTACTAAGAGATTAAGGATTGCTGAATCTTTCGGCAAAGCTGGGAATAAACCTGACTGGATGGTCATGGATGTTATTCCTGTAATGCCGCCAGATCTCAGACCAATGGTTCAGTTGGAAGGCGGTAGGTTTGCAACTTCGGATCTTAATGACCTGTATCGTCGAGTAGTAAACAGGAATAATCGACTAAAGAGGTTACTTGATCTTGGTGCACCAGGAATGATAATCAGGAACGAAAAACGAATGCTGCAAGAATCTGTCGATGTTTTGATTAATAATGGTAGTAGAGGCCGTTCCGTAACCGGATCTAATGGCAGGCCATTAAAGTCGTTAAGCGAAATCATCCAAGGTAAACAAGGCAGATTTAGACAAAACTTGCTCGGTAAGCGAGTCGATTATTCAGGTAGATCAGTAATTGTTGTTGGACCTCACCTCAAATTACATCAATGCGGTCTACCAAAAACTATGGCGCTGGAGTTATTTAAGCCATTTGTAATAAGAAGACTTGTTGAGAAAGATATTGTTCAGAATGTTAAGAGTGCGAAAAGAAAGATAGAAAGAAAAGATATTGTCGTTTGGGATGCATTAGAAGAGGTTATTGAGGGACATCCTGTATTGCTTAATCGTGCTCCAACGCTTCATCGACTTGGAATTCAAGCGTTTGAACCTGTATTAGTTGAAGGTAAGGCAATCCAAATTCCCCCACTTGTATGTTCAGCGTTTAATGCCGATTTTGATGGTGATCAGATGGCCATTCATATTCCTCTTTCAATAGAAGCACAAGCAGAAGCACGACTTTTAATGTTGGCAAGCAATAACATATTATCACCAGCAAATGGAAGATCAATTGTGACACCAACGCAGGATATGGTACTAGGCCTCTATTATTTAACTACCGCAAACAAACATTCTAAAAAAGGTGAAGGCATGGTTTTTATGAGCGATGAAGAAGCTATAAAAGCGTATGAGCTTAGAGCTGCAGATTTGCAAACAAAGATCACCGTGAGAAGACATGGGAAAAGAATAGAGTCAACCATCGGTAGAATAATTTTTAATGATTCAATAAATGTTATTATTCATGAAAAGAATGGGCTTCAGGAACATGATTTTATTAACGAAGTCGTTGGTAAAAAACAGATAGCTAATTTATTATTAAAATGGTTTAAGACATATGGTACCAAAGTTGCTGCAGAATTAGCTGATCAAATGAAAGATTTAGGTTTTAAATTTTCAACAACAGCCGGCTTCTCAATTTCTATTGATGATCTTGTAGTACCTGAAAGTAAAAAGGAAATCATTGCTCGATCAGAAGATGAGAGTGCACAAGTAGAAAAGCTTTATCAACAAGGCATCCTATCAAGCAGAGAAAAGAAGCAGAAAATTATTGAAATATGGAGAGGAACTTCAGAACGAGTAACTGAAGCAATGCTTGAAGGTTTCGATGAGTTAAATAATATTTTTGTTATGGCAAACTCTGGAGCTAGAGGAAGTGTTGACCAAGTTAAACAGTTAGCAGGAATGCGAGGTCTAATGGCTGATTCTCAAGGGAACACCGTAGATATTCCAATTAAGTCTAACTTTAGAGAAGGATTAACATTAACTGAATATTTTATTTCTTCGTACGGTGCTCGTAAGGGTTTGGTAGATACTGCTTTACGTACGGCAGACTCAGGTTATTTAACGAGAAGGCTTGTCGATGTTGCACAAGACGTAATTATCAATGAAGAAGATTGTCAGACAAAGAAAGGTATAATATTAACAGAAATTACTGGTATTATACCCTTAGCTGAAAGGCTTGAAGGAAGGACAACCCTTGATGATGTCATTAGCAGAAAAACAGGTCAGGTAATTTTAAAAGCCGATGAAGAAATTGATTATGATAAAGCAAAAGAGATTGTAGCTGCTGGCATAGAAGATGTACGAGTTCGCTCTGTTTTAACCTGTCGTGCAAAGGTAGGTATTTGTCAGAAGTGTTATGGCAGAGATTTATCATCTCATCAGTTGATAAGTTTAGGTGAAGCTGTTGGTATTATTGCAGCGCAGTCAATTGGAGAGCCTGGAACCCAGCTGACGATGAGAACCTTCCATACTGGTGGTGTTGATTTAAGTAAAGCATCTAAAATAGAATTAAAATCAACAAAGACAGGTACTGTGCGATTAAGCTCAGATATGCAGCTAAAGAAACTTAAAGATGAATTTGGAAGAGATATTGTTTTAGTTGTTAGAGAGGGTAAATTGCAGGTAAAAGGGAAAGAGCCAAACAATGAAGAAAGTATCGCAGTACCGAGGGGTGCGTTATTATTAATTACAAATAATCAGAAGGTTGATCCTGATACAGTATTAGCAGTTCACGATCAAACTTTTGAATACATTATTTCTGGTCATCGTGGGCAGGTGTATCTACTTAACTTAGACATTATTGAAAAGAAGGATAGTGCCGGTGCATTTGTAGGGTGGATATCTAAGAGCGATGGTGAAGTTTTATTAATTGATGTCAATAAAAAGTTAGATGTGGATATAGTAGAAGGTACCAAGATCAAAGTAAAAGTTGGCCAGTTACTAAAAAAAGGTGAGATACTTGCTGGTGAAGTTAAGTCTCCTATAGCAGGTGTTATATTTGATATAAATGCAAATAAAGTAATAATTAATCCTGGAGAATCATATCCAATTTCTGCTGGTTCCGATATTATGGTTAAAAATGGACAGGTAGTTGAAGTAAATGATATCTTGGCTCGTGAATCAGCCGGTTCAATGCTTATGCAAAGAGCAAGGGATATTGTTTCAGGTTTACCGAGAGTTGAAGAACTGTTTGAAGCAAGGAAACCTAAGTTGCAATCAATACTAAGTGAAATAGATGGTACTGTTGAAACTTCTGAAAAAGGTGGCTTGCGTCTTATTATTGTTCATGATCCTGTTACAAGTGAATCGAAAGAGTACAAAGTTCCATTAGGTACTAAGCTCAAGGTATATACAGGAAAAGAAGTTAAAAAGGGTGATTTGCTTACTGACGGCGTAATTAATCCTCATGACTTGATTATTATTTTAGGAGTACAGCAGGCACAAGAATATCTTCTAGAAGAAATTCAGAAGGTATACAGAAGCCAGGGTGTTACAATAAATGATAAGCATATTGAAGTAATTATGAGGCAAATGACAAAGCGTATCCAAATTGTCGAAATGGGAGATTCCGATCTGCTACCGGATGAAAAAATCGATATAATTGAGTTTGAGGAGATTAATAAACGCTTAAGAGGTGAAGGAAAACAACCAGCTCGAGGAACCAGGGTTCTTTTGGGTATTACCAAAGCATCTCTTAATACGGATAGTTTTATATCAGCCGCATCGTTTCAAGAAACCGCAAGAGTTTTGACTATGGCTGCTGTTCGAGGACAAATTGATGATATGGTCGCATTAAAAGAGAATGTAATAATTGGCAAATTGATACCGGCAGGTACAGGTTTCCCAAAATTCAGAAATATTGAGATCTCTATGAAAGATATTGTTGGTGAAGACAATGTTGTTGAAGAACCAGTACAAGACGTCATAGAGGAAATGGTTGAATAAATGTAGGTATTAATATTGTTGACAAAACAATATGCCTATACTATAATGTCGTCCGTTGTCTAAAAATAATGGAATGACATGGGAAATAATAGGAACATTGGAGGAAAGATAAGTGCCGACTATTAACCAATTAGTAAGCAAGGGAAGAAAAAAGAAAATTACCAAAAACAAGGTTCCGGCCTTGACTCAATGCCCTCAAAAAAGAGGAGTTTGTACGAGGGTTTATACAACGACTCCTAAGAAACCTAATTCAGCTTTACGTAAAGTTGCGAGAATAAGGCTAACAAATGGTCAGGAAGTTACATCGTATATTCCAGGAGAGGGTCATAATTTGCAAGAACACTCTGTTGTTATGATTCGTGGAGGTAGGGTTAAGGATTTGCCTGGAGTTAGATACCATATAATACGCGGAACATTGGATACTGCTGGAGTAGACAAGAAGAGACAAGCACGATCAAAATATGGGTCGAAAAGGGCTAAGAAGAAATAGAGGAGGAAAGATTTATGCCGAGACGCAGTAGAACGTTAAAGAGAAATGTAGTTATAGATACTAAATTCAATAGTACGTTAGTTGGACAACTCATAAACAGAGTTATGTGGGATGGTAAAAAAGATATAGCAGAGAAGATTGTTTATGGAACGTTTGATGAGCTAAGTGCTAAGTTGGGAAAGCCTTCAATAGACATATTTGAAGAAGCATTAAAAAACATTGCACCAATAATGGAAGTTAAGTCTCGTAGAGTGGGTGGGTCAACGTATCAGGTGCCTGTAGAAGTAAGAAAGACCAGAAGCATTTCGCTAGCTTTGAGATGGCTAGTGGGTAATGCACGAAAAAGAAGTGGTAAAACTATGGTAGATAAGTTAACTGCAGAAATATTAGACTCGTTCAATAAGACAGGCGCATCGATTAAAAAGAGAGAAGATACTCATAAAATGGCAGAAGCAAACAAGGCATTTGCACATTTTAAGTGGTAATTTAAAGATAACGATTAAATAGGGAGTTAGTTTTAATGTCAAATAATAAAGAAACATTAGATATATATAGAAATATTGGAATTGCTGCTCATATTGATGCTGGTAAAACTACATTAACCGAAAGAATTTTGTACTATACTGGTATTAATTATAAAATTGGTGAAGTCCATGAAGGTGCTGCAACTATGGATTGGATGGAGCAAGAGCAGGAGCGAGGAATAACAATTACATCTGCTGCAACGACATGCTACTGGAATGGCAAAAGAATTAACATTATTGACACACCAGGGCACGTGGATTTTACTGTAGAAGTTGAACGATCACTTAGGGTTCTTGATGGTATGGTTGCGGTATTCTGTGCAGTTGGCGGAGTCCAGCCACAATCCGAAACAGTATGGCGACAAGCAGTAAAATATCAAGTACCACGCTTAATTTTCGTTAATAAAATGGATAGAGTCGGTGCTGATTTCTTTTCTGTGGTAGAACAAGTTAAAGAGAAATTGCAGGCAAAAGTTGTTCCGGTCCAAATTCCAATTGGACAAGAAGAGAATTTTAAAGGTGTTGTAGATTTAGTAAAAATGAAGGCTTTAGTTTACCAATCGGACGAAATGGGAAAAACGTATGAGGTTATGGAGATTCCAGATGAATTAAGAGAAAAGGCCGAAGAGTATCGGAGTGCAGTCATCGAGGCAGCTGCAGAGGCAAACGATGAATTGATGATGAAGTATTTAGAAGGCGAGGAATTAACTGAAGAAGAGATAATGTCCGGGTTAAGATCTCTAACAATAGTAAACAAAATTGTACCGATGTTTTGTGGTACAGCTTTTAAGAATAAAGGAGTTCAGCCCTTACTTGATGGTGTTAGTGATTATTTGCCATCACCATTGGATGTGCCTTCAGTGAAAGGTGTAAATCCAAGTAATGGAAATGAAGATATTAGAAATGCTGCAATAGATGAACCGTTTGCTGCTTTAGCTTTTAAAGTAGCCACTGATCCGTATGTAGGTAGACTTACTTTTATAAGAGTGTATTCTGGTAAGTTAAGTTCTGGCACCTATGTATATAACTCAACAAAAGGAAAACGTGAAAGAATTGGAAGATTATTGCAAATGCATGCAAATTCAAGGAAAGATATTGATGCAGTACATGCTGGAGACATTTGCGCCGCAATTGGACTGAAAGATACAACTACTGGAGACACGTTATGCGATGAAAAGTTGTCTATCATTTTGGAATCTATGACGTTTCCTGAAACTGTTATATCGGTTGCTGTAGAACCTAAAACAAAAGTAGACCAGGAGAAGATGGGCGAAGCATTGCAAAAGCTGGCAGAAGAAGACCCGACATTTAAGGTAAAAGTGGATCATGAAACAGGGCAAACAATAATTGCTGGAATGGGAGAGCTACATCTCGAAATTATCGTTGATAGAATGAAACGAGAATTTAAAGTTGAAGCTAATGTTGGAAAGCCACAGGTAGCTTATAAAGAAACTATTCGATCGAAAGTTGATCAAGAAGGAAAATTTATAAGGCAAACTGGCGGTCGTGGACAATATGGTCATGTTTATTTAACTGTTGAGCCATTAGAGGCAGGAAAAGGTTTTGAATTTGTTAATGACATAGTCGGTGGAGTTGTACCTAGGGAGTATATCCCCGCAGTTGAAAAGGGAGTCAAGGAGTCGCTAAATAGCGGTGTTATGGCTGGCTATCCTATATTAGATGTGAAAGTTACACTTTATGATGGCTCATACCATGACGTTGATTCATCGGAAATGGCATTTAAAATAGCTGCTTCAATGGCTTTTAAGGATGGTTGTGCAAAAGCTAATCCAGTATTGCTTGAACCACTAATGGATGTTGAAGTAACAGTACCAGAAATAAATATGGGGGATGTAATTGGAGATTTAAACTCGCGTCGAGGCAGGATTGAAGGTATGTCGGCGAAGTTGGGATTGCAGATAATTAAAGGAAAGGCTCCATTGTCTGAAATGTTTGGGTACGCTACAGATTTAAGGTCATTGACACAAGGACGAGGTACTTATACAATGCAATTCGCGGAGTACCAGGAAATTCCAAAGAATATAGCCGACGGAATTATTGAAAAAACTAAAGGTGCGGGTAGATAATCAAGTAATTAATTGATATAAATAAAAAGGAAAGAAAAGAAGAGGGAGGATATATAAAATGGCAAGAGCAAAATTTGAAAGGAACAAGCCACACGTTAATGTTGGTACAATAGGACACGTTGATCATGGTAAAACAACATTGACCGCTGCGATTACCTTTGTATTGGCAAAGAAGGGTCAAGCGACTGCTAAAAAATTTGATGAAATCGATAGTGCGCCTGAAGAAAGAGAACGAGGTATCACTATAGCAACTGCGCACGTAGAATATGAAACACCTAGTCGACATTACGCACACGTTGATTGTCCAGGTCACGCAGATTATGTAAAGAATATGATAACTGGTGCAGCTCAAATGGACGGTGCAATATTGGTTGTATCAGCTGCTGACGGTCCAATGCCACAAACAAGAGAGCACATTTTGTTAGCAAAGCAAGTAAATGTTCCTTATATAGTGGTGTTCATGAATAAAGTTGATATGGTTGATGATCCTGAATTAATAGAATTGGTAGAAATGGAAGTTAGAGAATTATTAAGTAAGTATGATTTCCCTGGAGATGATATTCCAATAATTAAAGGAAGTGCATTAAAGGCACTCGAGAATCCGGAAGATGTTACAGCAACAAAATGTATTTTTGAGCTTATGGAAGCAATTGATTCTTATATACCTACACCTGAAAGAGATATTGATAAGCCGTTTTTAATGCCAGTTGAAGATGTGTTCAGCATTACAGGACGAGGTACTGTAGGAACAGGAAGAATTGAACGAGGTAAAGTTAAGGTTGGCGAAGAAATCGAGATAGTTGGGATGTCTACTGAGACAAGAAAAGCAACTGTAACTGGTGTTGAAATGTTTAGAAAGTCATTGGATGAAGGAATGGCTGGCGATAACATCGGGGCATTGCTAAGAGGCGTTAATAAGGAAGATTTAGAAAGAGGAATGGTACTGGCAAAACCAGGGAGTATTAAGCCGCATACAAAGTTTAAAGCGGAAGTATATGTATTAAAAAAAGAAGAAGGCGGAAGACATACGCCATTTTTCCCAGGATATAGACCTCAATTTTATATGAGGACAACTGATGTTACAGGAGCAATAACGTTTCCTGCTGGAGTGGAAATGGTAATGCCTGGCGATAACATTAATATGGACGTTGAAATGATTGTGCCAGTAGCAATTGAAGAGGGATCAAGGTTCGCGATAAGAGAAGGCGGTAGAACAGTAGGCGCTGGTGTTGTAACGTCAATAATAGCATAATATTAAATGACATATAATCCACCAATACATTATATTGGTGGATTATAATGTTAACTTTCAAGTAGGGAAGGTTTTATAGAATGGTAGTACAAAAGGCAAAACAAAGAATCAGGATTAGATTAAAGTCGTTTGATCATAATATATTAGATCAATCAGCAATGAAGATTGTCGGAACAGCAGAGCGTTCTGGAGCAAAAGTAGTAGGTCCGGTGCCATTACCGACAGACAAAAAGATATGGACGGTACTTAAATCACCGCACGTGAATAAAAGAGGTGGAGAGCATTTTGAAATTAGAACACATAAGAGATTAATTGATATAGTGGATCCACCGGTATCAACAGTTGATGCTTTAATGAAATTAGACCTGCCAGCTGGTGTAGATATTGAAATAAAGTTGAAATAAATTAATTAAGGTGTAGAACAATGAAAGATAATGAAAAATTTATTATAGGAAAAAAAATAGGTATGACTCAGATTTTCGATGAAGAGGGTAACCGTATTTCTGTAACTGTAATAGAAGCTGGGCCTTGTGTTATAGTACAGAAAAAAAATGTAAAAAAAGAAGGCTATGATGCTCTTCAAATAGGTTTCGAAGCAAGGAAAGTGAAGAATTTAAGCAAACCTATACAAGGTCATCTTGCAAGTCATAAAATTGATGCGAAATTAAAAATATTTAAAGAATTTAAAGTAAAAGATATTTCTAAATATAATGAAGGCGATTTGATTAATGTAAATGTGTTTCAAGAAAACGATGTAGTAGATATTCATGGTGTATCAATAGGAAAAGGATTTCAAGGAACAGTGAAAAGATGGCATTTTAATGTGGGACCAATGGCTCATGGTTCGAAAAATCACAGGATACCTGGATCAATTGGTGCAGGAAGTGGGCAGTCAAGGGTATTGAAGGGTAAGAAGATGTATGGGCATATGGGTGACAGAAATGTTACTGTAAAGAGAATAAAAATAGTTAAGATAATGCCAGAAGATAATGTAATATTAGTAATGGGGTCAGTTCCAGGTAAGAAAAATAGTGTGGTAACTGTAACAGCTTAAGGTTCAAGGCGGAGGTAAATAAAGTGGTTATATTGCAAGTATATGATTTTAAAAAAGACCAGAAAGACACGATAGAAGTAAATTCTGATATCTTTGATGTGGTCGTAAAAAATGAAGTAATGCATCAAGTTGTGGAAGCATATTTAGCCGGTGGACGAACTGGAAGTGCTAATACAAAAAATAGGTCTGATGTTTCTGGTGGCGGGAGAAAACCTTGGAAACAAAAAGGAACCGGAAGAGCAAGGGCAGGTTCTACTCGATCTCCGCTATGGCGAGGAGGTGGCGTTATTTTTGGACCAACTCCACGTGATTTTGTGAAAAAGATAAATAAGAAAGTTAAACGGCTAGCTTTGAAAATGGCATTATCTGCTAAAAGAACCGAAACTTTAGTTGTTAGAGGATTTGAAATTTCAAATCCAAAAACGAATGAAGCAATAAAGTTGATGAAAAAGGCAGATATTAATAATTCATTGATAATAATGAATATGGTTAGTGACAATTTAGCTAGAGCAACCAATAATATAGCTGGAATAAAAGTAATAAGACCTAATGAAATTAATGTATACGAATTATTGAAATTTAAGAATATTTGTATAGATAGTGAAGCACTTTCAACTATTGATAAGGAGCTAACAAAATGAGTTGTATAATTAAACCATTAATAACGGAGAAAACGTCTCTACAGAAAGAGAATGGCAAGCTTTGCTTTAAGGTTAGAACTGATGCAAATAAGGTTCAAATTAAGCAAGAAATTGAAAAGACTTTCGGTGTGAAGGTTGATAAAGTCAACACCGTTAATGTATTGGGGAAATTTAAAAGAACTGGCAAAAGTATTGGAAGAACAAATGATTGGAAAAAGGCAATAGTGGTATTAAAGAATGATGAAAAGATTAAAGAGTACGAAGAGTTATTTTAATAAGAGGAGATATATATAATGGGAGTCAAGAAATTTAGGCCAACAAGCCCAGGAACACGTGCCAAGGTAATCTCGAATTATGATGAGATAACTACAACTGAGCCATGTAGCCAGTTATTAATAAAAAAACCAAATCGTGCTGGTAGAAATAATCAAGGAAAAATAACTGTTAGACATCAAGGCGGTGGAAACAAAAGAAGTTATAGATTGATTGATTTTAAAAGAGATAAGGATAACATACCTGCTAAGGTAGTAAGTATTGAATATGATCCAAATAGAACTGCAAGAATTGCATTATTAAATTATGTTGATGGCGAAAAACGTTATATTTTAGCTCCACTAGGATTAGGTGTGAATGAAATATTAATGAGTGGCGATAACGTGGAAATTAAAGTAGGTAATACATTGCCTTTAAAAAATATACCCGCTGGTTCAATAATTCATAATATTGAATTGTCTGCTGGTAAGGGCGGTCAATTAGTAAGAAGTGCAGGTGCGTCAGCGCAGTTAATGGCTAAAGAAGGAGACTATGCTGTAATTAAGTTAACCTCTGGAGAGCAACGCCTTGTCCGGTTAGAATGTAGGGCAACTATGGGGCAAATAGGAAATTTAGATCAAAGAAATATTAAAATAGGAAAAGCTGGAAGAAATAGATGGTTAGGTAAGCGACCGCAAGTTCGGGGCTCAGCAATGAACCCAGTTGATCATCCACATGGAGGAGGCGAAGGCTGCTGTCCAATTGGCAGGCCAAGTCCTTGTACTCCTGCTGGTAAACCAGCCCTTGGTTTGAAAACACGAAAACCAAAAAAACTTAGTTCAAAATTAATAATTAGACGACGTAAATAATGTAGGAGGCGTGCTATGGGACGATCAGTAAAAAAAGGACCTTTTGTTGATGATCATTTGATTAAAAAAGTCAAAGATATGCAACAAAGTGGAGAAAAGAAAATTATAAAGACATGGTCGAGGAGATCGACAGTGATACCAGACATGATTGGTCTAACATTTGCGGTTCATAATGGAAAGAAGCATATACCGGTGTTTGTATCAGACAATATGGTTGGCCATAAATTAGGTGAATTTTCTCATACTAGGACCTATCGTGGTCATGCAAAATCTAAAGTAAAAGAATAAGGGGTTAAGCTATGGAAGTAGTTGCAAAAGCAAAGTATTTAAGAATATCGCCAAGAAAAGTTAATAGAGTACTGGCCGTAATAAGAAATAAGGAAGTATCTGTAAGTATGAATATATTAAAATTACTTCCCCATGCTGCAGCACGAGTAGTTTTAAAGACATTGAAATCTGCCGTAGCAAACGCAAAGAATAATGCAGATCTAACAGTTGGTAATTTGGTAATTTCGCAAGCCATCGTAGGTGAAGGATTGCGTATGAAACGATTTCAACCTATGGCTCGAGGCAGTGCCGGTGCTATATTGAAACGAACTAGTAATATTACGATAGCTGTTAAGTCTAGGGAGGTAAAATAATGGGGCAGAAAGTTAACCCGGTAGGAATTAGATTAGGAATCAATAAAGAGTGGGATAGTGTCTGGTATGCTGATAAGAAATATAATAAGTTGATATTGGAAGACTATACAATTCGCGAGTTCATAAAAAAACACTTAAAAAAAGCAGGAATAGCTTCTATTCGGATTAAAAGAAGAGCTAAGCAAGTTGAGATAGATATATATTGTGCGAGACCAGGCTTGATAATTGGTAAAGGTGGTCAGGAATCAAGTAAAATCAAGGATCAAATTGAGGCAAAAATTCAACAAAAGGTTGCTTTAAACATCAAAGAGCAGGAAAAAGCTGAGTTAAATGCAGCTTTATTATCTCAGAGCTTAACAATACAATTAGAGCGACGGGTAGCTTTTAGAAGAGCAATGAAACAAATCGTAAATGTGGCTCTTAATGCCGGTGCACTAGGAATTAAAGTTTGTTGTTCAGGAAGATTAGCTGGAGCCGAAATTGCAAGACGAGAATGGTATAGAGAAGGAAGAGTGCCTTTGCAGACATTTAGAGCTGATATTGATTATGCCTTAGCTGAAGCTCATACAGTATATGGAAAAATAGGTGTTAAAGTATGGGTATACAAAGGTGATATTATCAAAGAAAAGGGCAAAGTTGAAGAAGTTTTAATCGAGGAGGCTATTTAATATGTTAATGCCCAAGAAAGTAAAATACAGAAAACCACATAGAGGTAGAAGATTAGGGATTGCAAAGGGTGGGACCGATATTGACTTTGGTGAATATGGTTTGCAAAGTGAAGAAAATGCTTGGATAACAAGCAAACAAATAGAAGCTGCAAGACGGGCAATCACTAGGTATATTAAGAGAGGTGGAAAATTATGGATAAGAATTTTCCCTGATAAAGCGGTTACAAAAATTCCAGCAGAGACCCGAATGGGAAAAGGTAAAGGTGCTCCGGAGTATTGGGTAGCTGTTGTTAAAAGAGGTAAAGTGTTATTTGAGTTATCTGGAATTAAGAAGGATCTAGCTGAAGAAGCAATGCGCTTAGCATCTCATAAGTTACCAGTAAAAACTAAGTTTATAAAAGGTACTGAGGAGTTTTAGAAATGACAACTGTAATAAATGATTTATTGAAAAGTGACAATAAGGAACTAAAGATTAAACTTGAAGAAAGATATAAAGAACTTATTATAATGAAGTTTAAACTGGCTGCAAGTCAGTTAAAAGACACTTCTATTATTAAGAAGACAAAGAAAGAGATAGCTAGAATCAATACCGTACTTAAAATGATGAATAGGGAGGATTAGTACCTTGGAACGAAATAATAGAAAAGAACGAATAGGCGTCGTTAAAAGTAACAAGATGGATAAAACCGTTGTAGTAGTTGTTAATACGCTAATAACACATCCTAAATACAAAAAAATTATAAAAAGAAACGCTTCTTTTAAGGCACATGATGAAGCAAATACTTGTCAAATTGGGGATAAGGTAAAAATTGTTGAAACTAGGCCATTAAGTAAAGATAAAAGATGGAGAGTTACTGAGATTATAGGTAAAGAATCATAAAAAAGTGAGGTTTATGCAATGATACAGACAGAGACGAGATTAACCGTTGCAGACAATTCTGGAGCAAAAGAAATACTATGCATGAAGGTACTTGGGGGAACTAGACGAAGATATGCGTATGTGGGAGATATTATTATTGGAGTTGTTAAAAAAGCAAATCCTAATATGGGAGTAAAGCGTAGTGAAGTAGTTAGAGCTGTTGTAGTTAGGACATGTAAAGAAATTAAAAGAAGTGATGGATCACTCATAAGATTTGATGATAATGCAGCTGTTATTATTAATCAGCAAGGAAACCCAAAAGGTACGAGAATATTTGGACCTGTGGCAAGAGAATTGAGAGATAAAAACTTTATGAAAATAGTTTCTTTAGCACCAGAAGTGATTTAAGATGAACTTTAAGCATACGGAGGAACAATGCTGTGAAAAATATTAAAAAGAATGACGAAATAAAGGTTATTAGCGGAAAAGATAATGGCAAAGTCGGTAAAGTTTTGCAAGTATTAAATGATAAAAAAATAATTGTTGAAAAGATAAATATGATTAAACGGCATATGAAACGAAGTCAAACTTTTCAGGGTGGTATAGTTGATAAGCCTGCTGCGATTGATATTAGTAATGTAGCTTTATTGTGCCCATCATGTAAAGAGATTACTCGAGTTGATAAATCAAAAGTAATAAATGGAGAGAGAGTAAGAAGCTGTAAAAAATGTAGAGAAATTATTGATAAAGCCTAGGAGGTATTAGTTCTGTGGATAGTATTGAAAAAATATATAAAGACATGATAAAAAAAGGTATGAAAGAAAAATATAACTATACTAATGTAATGGAAGTTCCGGTAATAAAAAAAATTACAATTAATAGAGGGTTGGGAGAAGCAGTAACTAACTCTAAAGCTGTTGAAGATTCCGTTGCAGAAATAATGAATATTACAGGTCAGCGTCCTATTATTACAAAGGCGAAAAAAAGTATTTCTAATTTTAAATTGCGACAAGGTATGCCAATTGGCGTAAAAGTTACTTTGCGTGGTAAAAGGATGTATGAATTTATTAGTAAATTAATAAATGTTTCGCTTCCTAAGATAAGAGATTTTCGTGGGATATCGTCCAAAGCATTTGACGGTAAAGGTAATTATACTATGGGTTTAAAAGAACAGATAATTTTTCCTGAGGTAAGATTAGATAAAATTGATAAAGTTCGAGGAATGAATATCACAATAACAACTTCAGCAAAAAGTGATGAAGAGGCTTATGAATTACTTAGAATAATTGGAATGCCTTTTAGAAAATAATTAAGAAATATTTAACAGAGGAGTGCACGACGTGACGAGAAAATGTTTATTACATAGAAAAGAAGATCCTAAATTTGATGTAAGAGCTCATAATAGATGTAAAATCTGTGGTAGGCCAAAAGGTTTTTTAAGACATTTTGGTCTATGTAGAATACATTTTAGAGAATTAGCACATGCAGGTAAGCTACCTGGCGTAAAAAAATCATCGTGGTAAGTTATGATAATGGAGGAATTTTAAATGAGTTTGACTGATCCAATTGCAGATATGTTAACAAGAGTAAGAAATGCTATTAAAGAGAGACATGAGAGCGTTGAGTTCCCAACGTCGAAGATTAAACTTGAAATAATTAAAGTATTAAAAGAAGAAGGCTTTATAAAGAAGTATGAACACAAAGTGAATGATAATAAAAAGTTTTTAAAAGTAATTTTAAAGTACGGTCCTAATAATGAAAAGATTATTGATGGTATCGACAGAATAAGTAAGCCTGGCAAAAGAGTTTATGTGAATAAAGATGATATTCCTAAAGTTTTGAATGGTTTAGGTATCTCTATATTATCTACTAACAAGGGTGTTATGACTGGTAAAAATGCGCGAATCGGTAATGTTGGTGGAGAGTTAATTTGCAAAGTATGGTAAGAGTGAAAGGGGACTAATAACGATGTCTAGAATTGGTAGAAACCCAATTGAGATCAAAAACGGAATAAGCATTAGTATTGAAAATACGATTGTAACTGTAAAAGGGGAAAAGGGTGAGATGCGGCTTGAGGTAAGTCCTTTGATAGTAGTTACGCAAGAAGATAACAAAATTATCGTATCTCGTACAAGTGATCTGAAAAAAGTAAAAGCTTTACATGGTTTATATAGAGCATTAATTGCGAATATGGTAAAAGGTGTTAGCGAAGGTTTTGAAAAAGCTTTAGAAATTAATGGCGTTGGATATAAAGTACAGAAAAAAGGTAAAGGATTATTATTATCATTAGGATATTCGCATCAGATAGATTATCCTGAACAAATTGGTATAGAATTTGTTATAGAAAATGATACTAAGTTTAAAATAGTTGGAATTGATAAAGCAAAAGTTGGACAGGTAGCAGCAGAAATTAGAGAGTTGAGACCCCCTGAACCATACAAAGGCAAAGGGATAAAGTATGCTAATGAAGTTATTCGAAGAAAAGCTGGCAAGGCAGGTAAAAAATAGAAAGGGTAGGTTTTAGTGATGGTATACAAAAAAAAGAAATCATTACGTGCAAAAAATATATTTGGAAGTTCTGAAAAGCCAAGGTTGTGCGTATATAGAGGTGTAAAAAATATTGGCGCACAAATTGTAGATGATGAAAAAGGAATAACATTAGCGTCTGCTTCAACTAACGAAAAAGATCTTAATAAATATCAATCTAATATTGAGGGTGCTGAAAAAATAGGAATTGCTTTAGCTGAGAGAGCAGTCAAAGCTGGAGTAACTAAAGTAACTTTTGATAGAAGAGATTATATTTATCATGGAAAAATTAAAGCCCTTGCTGATGCAGCACGAAAAGGCGGACTGGATTTTTAAATAATTAAGATGAGCGTTGGAAGGAGACACTGTATTAATGAAACAAAATATTATGGCAAAAGTTAAAAAAGAATTAGCTGCAGAAACAATCGAAAAAGTAGTTCAGATAAAAAGAGTTAATAAGGTAGTTAAAGGTGGGAAACGTTTAGCTTTCAGGGCTACGGTAATAGTTGGCGATCAGAATGGTGGCGTTGGAGTTGGGATTGGAAAAGCGACTGAGGTTCCAAGTGCAATTAAAAAAGCTATAGATTCAGCTAAAAAAGGAATATTCGGTATAAATGTAACTGGTGAAACAATACCGCACGAAATAACAGGAGAGTTTAATGCCTCAAAAGTTTTTCTTAAACCTGCGCCTAAAGGAACCGGTGTTATTGCTGGGGGTGTAGTTCGAATAATTCTTGAATTAGCTGGAATAAAAAATATAGTAGCTAAATCGCAAGGTTCGGGAAATGCAATTAATTCTGCAAGAGCTACTCTTGATGGATTATTAAAATTAAAAAATGCGCAAGAAATTGCAAATTTAAGAGGCAAGGAAATATCAATTAAATATGTTGGTGATGATAAAATTACAACCTTTAAGCCTCAACAGGAAACCGTTAAACGAGAAGACGAACGAGAAACAAGAAAACATGAAAAAATTGAAGAAAAAACAAAGAGGACGGAAGTTCGAGAAACTACAAATGTACCAGTTGTGGAAACAGCTATAGAAGAATAGTTTCAGATAGTAATATATTATTCATCGCCTGATAACAGATAAAAAGAATATTACTATATAAGTAATATATAAAGGAGATCACGTAAAATGGTTAGATTAGAAGATTTGAAACCTGCAGAAAAATCAAAAAAAAACAGGAAACGTGTAGGTAGAGGAAATTCGTCAGGCACCGGAGGAACTGCAGGCCGAGGACATAAGGGTCAGATGAGTCGATCTGGATCATCAACAAGGCCAGGATTTGAAGGCGGACAGACTCCCTTGTATAGACGGGTACCGAAAAGTAGAGGGTTTAATAATATTTCAAAAAAGGATTACGCAATTGTTAATCTAGCTGACTTGGTTGATTTACCAGCGGGTGCAGAAATTACAATTGAGTATCTGAAAGATATTAAGATGGTGAATAACAATTACAAATTATTAAAGATTTTGGGTAACGGTGAAATTAATACAAAACTTTCAATTAAGGCACACAAGTTTAGTAAGACAGCTTTAGAAAAATTAGACAAGGTAAGTGCAAAGGTTGAAATTTTGAAATGATATCTAATATAAAAAATTTGTTTAGAATTAAGGAATTAAGAAATCGTGTTTTCTTTTCTTTATTAATAGTCATAGTATATCGAATTGGATCACATATACCTATAGCAGGAGTTGATCAAACCGCTTTGGATAATTTGTTTGGTCAGGGTGGTTTTTTTGGATTTGTCGATTTGTTTTCTGGCGGCTCTTTAAGAAGGTTTTCAATATTTGCATTAGGAATAATTCCTTATATAAATGCTTCAATAATAATGCAGTTACTCACAGTTGTAACCCCTCAACTAAAAGAAATGATGGAAGAAGGGGAATTAGGTAGAAAAAAAGTACAACAGTATACTCGATATTTAGCCATAGTGTTAGCCTTTTTACAAGCACTTGCGATGTCAGCTGGATTTCGGTCAATATTATCACCTGATACTAGTTTTTCCGTGTTTATGTTTACTTCTGTTTTTTCGCTTGTTGCTGGTACTTCCCTAGTAATGTGGTTAGGTGAGTTGATAACTGAGAGAGGTATTGGAAATGGTGCGTCGATTATTATTTTTGTTGGAATAATTTCTATGATTCCCTCTTATATTCTTAGTACTTATAGCTTAGTTCTTGGTGGCGCAAGTATTGTTAGTGTTGTTTTTCTATTACTAATTTTTTGCGCAGTTATCGTCGGGATAATTATAGTACAAGAAGGGCAGAGAAAGATTCCTGTTCAGTATACTAAGCGAATTGTAGGCCGCAAAGAACATGGTGGACAAAATACATATATACCTTTGCGTATTAATCAAGGGGGCGTGATTCCTATAATATTCGCTTCTTCCGTTTTGGCATTTCCTGCAACTTTAGCACAGTTTATTTCTCCGTTAAGGTTTCTTTCGGACTGGTTTAATCCTGGTGGTGCACTTTATATGTTGTTTTTTGCAGGGTTAATATTCTTTTTTACCTATTTTTATACTGCAATTACATTTAACCCAGTAGAGCTTGCTGACAATATTAAAAAGTATGGAGGCTTCATCGTAGGTGTAAGACCTGGAAGAGCAACCGCTGATTATCTTGAAAAAATAATTAGCAGACTGACATTGGTTGGCGCCGTTTTTTTATCGATCATAGCAATAACTCCTATGTTAGCTGCTAATATTACCAATGTAACAAGTTTTATTGGTTTAGGTGGAACGGCACTCTTGATTATGGTTGGAGTCGCAATAGATTTAATGAAACAGATAGAAACACATTTCGTAACAAGGCAGTATGATGGTATGCTTGAGTAGAAAGGATCCAATATGTCAATAAAGATAATTTTAATAGGTGCTCCGGGTTCTGGAAAAGGAACCCAGGCTAAGAAATTAAAAGATATGACTGGTTGCTTGCATATAGCAACTGGCGACATTTTGAGGGAAGCAATAAGAAGTAATTCAGAATTAGGAATTAAAGCGAAGGATTACATCGATAATGGAAAGTTAGTTCCTGATAATATTATTATTGACATGATGAAGGAAAAGCTTCAATCAATTAATTCAATTACAGGCTTTATACTAGATGGATTCCCTCGGACAATACCTCAGGCTAAGAGCCTCGACAATATTTTGGAAGAAATTGGAATAAAGTTAGATAAAGTTGTTTATATAGATGTTAGTCTTGATGAGATAGTAAAAAGAATGGCAGGAAGACTTACCTGTCCAACGTGTGGCAAATCTTATCATAAAATATTTAATAAGCCAAAACAGGATAATTTGTGTGATGTAGATGGGGCTGAATTAATTGTTCGAGAAGATGATAAAACTGAAGTTGTTATTGGTAGATATAATACCTTTGAATCTCAGACCGAACCATTAATAGAGTATTATGATAAAAATAAAATGCTTGCAAGTATCGATGGTGAAAAAGACATAGATGAGATATTTACAAATATTGTAAATAAATTAAAACTATAAATTTTCATTTGCAAATAATAAAAAAAGCTGATACAATTCTACCTCGTCATAAGAATATATTTAATGAATTAAGAGATAAATAATGAAAAAAGATATAATTGAAGTTGAAGGAAAGATTGTAGAGACTATGCCTAACGCAATGTTTAGGGTAGAACTTGATACAGGACAAGTAATACTAGCTCATGTGTCAGGGAAGATAAGAAAGAACTTTATTAGAGTGTTATTAGGGGATAGAGTAAAGATAGAGTTGTCACCTTATGATTTAACTAAAGGCAGAATAACCTATAGAATTAAATGATTTTATTATGGTGGTGTAAAAATGAAAGTAAGAGCTTCAGTAAAAAAAATTTGTACAAAATGTAAAATGTTGAGAAGGCACGGAGTATTACGTGTAATATGTGAAAATCCTAAGCATAAACAAAGACAAGGGTAGGAGGAAAGATTGTGGCGAGAATAGCTGGTGTAGACCTTCCAAGGGATAAGCGAATTGAAATAGCACTAACCTATATATATGGGATTGGTGTAAGAACAAGCCAAAAGATATTAAGAGATAAAGGAATTAATCCAGATCTTAGGGTTAAGGATTTAACAGAAAATGAAGCTGTAAAACTTCGAGAAGCTGTTAGTGAATATAAAATTGAGGGTGATTTAAGACGCGATGTGTCGATGAACATAAAACGTCTTATTGAAATAGGCAGCTATAGAGGGCAAAGGCATAAGAAGAATTTACCTTCCAGAGGTCAAAGAACTAAAACAAATGCTCGAACACGCAGGGCTGGTAAGAGAAAAACAGTTGCTGGAAAGAAGAAAGTAGCTAAGAAGTAAATGAGGACTGATAACTGATTTGAGCAAAAAGGAGAAATGGAATGGCTGAGAAAACTGTAAAAGTAAAAAAGAAAAAAATAAAAAAAGTTGTAACCACAGGTATCGCAACTATTAAATCCACATTTAATAACACTATTATCTCGATAACCGATATGAATGGAAATGTAATTTCATGGGGAAGTGCTGGTACTGTTGGGTTTAAAGGTACAAAAAAAGGAACTCCATTTGCCGCACAGTCAGCAGCTGAACTTGCATCTGAGAAAGCAAGAGAATTGGGAGTAAAAGCTGTAGATGTGCTTGTTAAAGGTCCTGGTGCAGGTCGAGAGACTGCAATCCGTGCGATACAAGCTTCTGGGATAGAAATAATGTCGATCAAAGATGTAACGCCTATACCGCATAATGGATGTAGGCCACCAAAAAGAAGAAGAGTTTAATGGTTTTTGAAAGGAGATATTAATGGGAAGATATTTAGGACCAGTATGTAAATTGTGCCGAAGAGAAGGAGAAAAGCTTTTTTTAAAAGGAAGTCGATGTGAATCTCCTAAGTGTTCGGTTGTAAAAAGAGCATTTCCACCAGGAAAGTCTGCTGCAGTAAGAAAGAAGCAATCTGAATATGGAATAAGGTTGCGTGAGAAACAAAAAGCAAAAAGATTTTATGGATTGTCAGAGAAACAGTTCAAAAATATGTATGATAGAGCAGTTCTTAAAAAAGGCATTAAGGGAGAGAATTTTCTAAGATCATTAGAGCTAAGGTTTGATAATGTAATAACAAGGCTTGGTTTGGCAAGTTCTCATAATCAAGCTAGAACATTAATAAGGCATGGGCATTTCATGATTAATAATGTTAAAGTGGATATACCTTCTTATGAACTTAAAGAAAAATTTGTTATCTCAATTAATGAAAAAAGCAAACCTCAGTTTTTGGGTGCTCTTGAATCAATTAGCAAGAAAAAATTAGCAAATTGGCTAGCGTTTGACATTAGTAAACAAGAGGGAATTATTACGAAAGAACCAGTGAGAGTAGAAATGGATGTGCCAGTTAACGAAAGACTTATCGTAGAATATTATTCGAGATAATTTAAGGAGGAATATTAGAGTGGGAAAACAGTCCTGGGTAAAATTTTTTTCGGAAGCACCAAATTATGGTAAGTTCATAGCAGAGCCTTTAGAAAAAGGATATGGTATAACGCTTGGAAACTCTTTAAGAAGAATACTTTTGTCTTCTTTGGAAGGTGCGTCCATAACTGCAATTCAGATTGAAGGCGTAAGTCATGAATATGAACAGATAAAAGGTGTCGTAGAGGATACCCTTGACATAATTTTAAATATTAAGGGAATTATTGTAAAATCGCATTCTGATACTGCCAAAGAATTGACGATAAGCGTAAAGGGAAAAACTGACGTAACTGCAAAAGATATAGAACATGATGATGAAATTGAAATTATTAATCCAGAACAACATATTGCAACGCTTAATGAAACCGCTAAGTTTAATGTTAAATTGTGGGTTGAAAAGGGTAAGGGATACGTTCCTGCCGAGGGTAATAAAAATGCAAGTCAGTCTATAAATGTTATCCCGATTGACTCGGATTTTTCACCGGTCAAGAAGGTGAATATCGATGTTCAGAACACTAGAGTTGGGAAGCAGACTGATTTTGATAAATTAGTACTAGAAATATGGACCAATGGCAGTATATCGCCTGAAAAAGCAATTAAAGATAGTGCTGAACTCTTAATCGATAATTTCAAAATGTTTATAGAATATAATAAAAAGCCTCAAGATGCCATTCCTCTAGAAGAAAAAGCGGAGGAAGCAAAAGCCGGTACTTTAGACTTAACCATTGAAGATTTGGAATTATCTGCTAGATCATCAAATTGTTTAAAAAAAGCAGGGATTAATACTGTAAGAGAGCTTCTTGAAAAAGATATGAAAGATTTGATGCAGATTAAAAACTTTGGTAAAAAGTCAGCTGATGAAATTAATGAAAAATTAGCTCAATATGGGTATAAGCTAAAAGATGAATCTAATGAAGAGATGAATGAAATTTAAAGGAGTATTCGTATGAGGCACAGGAAAGGTATTACAAAACTTGGAAGACCGACAGATCAAAGAATAGCTTTATTGAGGAACTTGGTTATATCATTGATTCAGTATGGTAAAATTGAGACGACTGAAGCAAAAGCTCGTGAAGCTATTAAAATGGCAGAAAGAGTTATTACGTTAGGAAAAAATAAAAGCGTATCGTCTATTCGAAATGTTTTAAAAATAATTCCTCACAAGGAATCAGTGAAAAAAATATTTGATGAAGTAAGCATTAATTATAAAGATAGAAATGGTGGCTATATTCGAATAACAAAAACAAGACTTAGACAAGGCGATGCTACTCAAATGGCAGTTATAGAACTAATAAAAGATTAAGTATGAATGTAAAGCTTATTGTTAGTTATGACGGAACTAGCTATAGGGGTTTTCAAAGACAGACGAGATGGTCTAATACGATACAAAATGTATTAGAAGAGTGTATAACGAAGATATTTGAAAAAAAAATAAATGTTTGTGGATCAGGAAGGACCGATGCAGGAGTTCACGCAATCGGCCAGGTGGTTAACTTTAGTATTGATACAAAAATTCCAGTAATTAAGATTCCTGAATTAATGAATAAAAGGTTGCCATTTGATATTAGAATAGTAGATGCTCAGCAAGTGAGGAGTGCATTTAACGCAAGAATCGATGCGAAGAGAAGAGAATATCGGTATTTATTCTACAAGGGCAATTGTGAATTTCCTGGTATTGACAGATTTTGTTGGAAACTTGATAATTTATTTGATTTAAAAATCGCCGCAGAACTATGTAGTAACCTTATGGGAACAAAAGACTTTAATGCATTTATGAGTTCGGGATCAAGTGCAGCAACAACAGTAAAAACAATATATAATTGCAGTATTCAGAAAGTTAACGAGTTTAATTGGATCTTTAGTAAAGGTAATTTTCAATTATATGAATTAACAGTGGAAGCGAATGCTTTTTTGTATAATATGGTAAGAATAATAGTAGCAAATATAGTAAGGGTAGCAACGGGACAAGAGGATAAGCACAATTTCTTAGAAATTTTAGAGAGTAAAAATAGGAAATTAGCCGGAAAAATGGCACCAGCTAATGGATTATACTTAACAAAAGTAACTTATTGATAGAGGAAGGGAATTTTAAATGAGAAATACAAAAACATTTTCAGCAAAACCGGATAGCGTAGATAAAAAATGGTATCTGGTTGATGCAAAAGGAAAAACTCTTGGAAGATTAGCATCACAAGTTGCAACTATTCTTCGGGGTAAAAATAAGCCTGAATTTACACCATCTATGGACACAGGTGATTATGTCGTAGTAATAAATGCAGAAAAGATAAGCGTTACCGGGAGAAAAGAAACAGATAAAATGTATCACCGTTATACAGGTTATGCCGGCGGAATAAAGACAGAATCTTTAATAACGATGAGAAAGAAACATCCTGAAAACATTCTTATGATAGCTGTAAAGGGGATGCTGCCGAAAAGTCCTATTGGAAGTAAGATGCTTAAGAAGTTAAAAGTATGTGCTGGAGAAAATCATTGTTATACTGCACAAAAACCACAAATGATTGAACTATAACGAATTTTTGGTGAGAGTTGAAGGGAGAGCCTGATGAGTGAAAAATTATTAAAAAAAGTGGATAATAAAGAGGGAAGTGCTCATAAAGTAAAATATTATGGTACTGGCAGAAGAAAAAGTTCTGTTGCAAGAGTATGGATATTACAGGGAAAAGGTAATATCAGCGTAAATGATAAACCTGTTAACGATTATATAGTTCGAGAGATGTTAGCGGAAAATCTAAAATTACCATTAAAGATAACGAATAACATGAATAGCTATGATGTTATTGCCTTTGTAAAAGGTGGTGGAATGGCTGGACAAGCTGGAGCTATAAGACATGGAATTACACGAGCATTATTAACCGTGAATCCTGATTTCAGAAAAATGTTGAAGCGAGAAGGATTAGTAACTCGAGATCCACGCGAAAAAGAACCTAAAAAGTATGGTCGTAAAAAAGCTAGAAAAGGCTTTCAATATAGAAAAAGATAAAATTATATATAAGATTCAACATGAAAAAGGCGCTCGAAGGAACGTCTTTTTTCATTTATTATTAATATTATTGTTCATCGGTAAATAGATATAGAAGATGTCAGTGCATACTAAACTTTTCCAACAAATTGCTAAATTGACAAATAAATAATTAAGATTTAAAATTAAATTGTTACAAAAATCACAATATATTTAAAGAGGGGAATCATATGTCAAGAATATATAACTTTAGCGCAGGGCCAGCTATGCTTCCGTTAGAAGTTTTGGAACAGGCAGCAAATGAAATGGTTGATTATAGTGGATCTGGTATGTCAGTATTGGAAATGTCACACCGTTCAAAACCATTTGAGGCTATAATTAATCAAGCCGAATCTTTACTTCGAGAAATCATGAACATTCCTGCAAACTATAAGGTTTTATTTTTACAAGGTGGAGCCTCATCACAATTCTCAATGATCCCTCTCAACTTATTTGGAAAGGTCAGAAAAGCAGATTATATCCTTACGGGAGAATGGGCTAAAAAGGCTATTCAGGAAGCAAAGCGATATGGGGAAATAAATATAGTTGCTTCATCTAAAGATAAAAACTTTAATTATATACCGCCAATAGATAAGTCAAACTTTGATTCGGAAGCAGCATACTTTCATATCACAACAAATAATACCATTTATGGTACTGTTATGAGGGACGTCCCTGAAACTGGAGACGTACCTGTTGTTGCAGATATGTCGTCTAATATTCTGTCGGAAGAAATTGATGTTAAAAAATTTGGTCTTATTTATGCAGGTGCACAGAAGAATATTGGACCTGCTGGTGTTACGATTGTTATAATTAGAGATGATTTAATTGGAAATGCCTTAGAAATAACACCGACGATGTTTAATTACCAAACGCATGTTGAAACAAATTCGCTCTATAACACTCCTCCAACTTATGCTATTTACATTGCCAAATTAGTATTTGAATGGATAAAAAACAAAGGCGGAGTTAAGTCGATAGCTAAAATTAATAATGAGAAGGCAAAAATGCTCTATGGCGCAATTGAAACGTCTAGTCTTTTTAAATTGACAGTCCCGAACCCAGCACATCGCTCAATAATGAATATTCCTTTTGTGCTTCCAGAGAAGGACCTTGAGGAAAAGTTTATTAAAGAAGCTGCAGCTTGCGGTTTGACAACATTAAGAGGTCATCGATCGGTTGGTGGGATGAGAGCGAGTATTTACAATGCTATGCCAATGGAAGGGATCAAAGCCTTAGTTGAGTTTATTAATGAATTTGACAAAAATAATAAATAGAGAAAGGTGCTATTGAATGTTTAAGATACAGACCCTTAATAAGATTTCATCTTTAGGTATACTGAGAATGTCCCCAGACACTTACGAAATAGCATCAGAATTTAGTAACCCTGATGCAGTGTTGGTAAGAAGTTTTAAAATGAATGATATGGAGTTTAATGCTAATTTAAAGGTTATAGGACGGGCTGGCGCAGGAGTTAACAACATTCCAGTTAGTCGCTGTACCGACAAAGGTATTGTAGTCTTTAATACTCCGGGAGCGAATGCTAACGCAGTAAAAGAACTAGTTTTGTGTGGTATGTTCTTAGCTTCAAGAAAAATTGTTGACGGGATAAATTGGGGCAAAACGCTCGAAGACCAAGGTGCCGAAGTCACGAAGATTGTTGAAAAAAACAAAGAACAGTTCGGTGGGAATGAAATCAAAGGAAAAACATTAGGACTAATTGGCCTTGGTGCCATTGGTACAATAGTTGCAAATGATGCCATTGAACTTGGAATGAATGTACTTGGTTATGATCCGTTTATTTCTGTTGATAAAGCGTGGCAGCTTTCAAGTAAAGTTAAGAAAGCAGCTGGACTTGATAGCCTATTAGCTAATTCCGATATTATTTCAGTCCATATGCCTTTGACTGATGATACTAAGAGTATATTAAACAGAGAAAAATTTGCACTGATGAAAAAAGGTGTAAAAATAATGAACTTTTCCAGATCAGAAATTGTTAATAACAATGACCTGAAAGTTGCGATTAAAGATGGAATTGTTGGTTGTTATGTTACTGATTTCCCTTCAGATGATTTATTGAATGTTCCTGGAATTATTTGTATTCCTCATCTAGGAGCTTCCACGCAGGAAGCTGAAGATAACTGTGCTGTTATGGTTGTCGATCAAGTAATGGATTTTTTAGAAAATGGAAATATTATTAATTCGGTTAACTTCCCAACTTGTTATTTAGAAAGATCTACTGGTGGATCTCGACTGGTTATTTCTAACAAAAATATACCTGCCATGGTTGGTCAGATATCAACCATATTAGCTGACGCAAAATTTAATATTATTGAAATGATAAATAAAAGCCGAAATGAGATTGCCTATACAATGGTAGACGTCGAAGGAAAGGTACCTGAAGAGGTTGTTTCTAGCTTACGTTCAATCAATGGTGTTATTAGTGTAAGAAATATTTAGCATTACTATTATTTATCAATTATAGCCCGCTTGATGCGGGCTTATATTTCTTGAAATAATTTACCTTTCGATAGTCTAATAAAATCTGTCCAAGAAATAATAGAAATCTAAATTGGTTCTTTTTCGATAGTAAGTTTGGCGCAAAAGAACATGTCATCCTATCCTTCAGGAAGCTTGAACTATTACTTCCTGTATGTAGATTTTTTGTAAAATAGTTGATAGCCTTTTTTTCTTCAGCTATAAATCGGTGCTCTATACAGAAATTATTAACTATTTCTAACCATAGAAATAATTTGTTCTTTTTACAATACGCGGATACCTCCGGTAAATAACTAACGTTGAATTTTGTCGTGAAGTAATAAACAATAGGCTGTATACCACAGGATTTAAGTTGATCTATGTTTGTTAAAAGCTTTTTGTAGGCATCTTTCTTTCCTACCATTTCGTCATGCTCATTTTCGTCAAAGCTTAAGAAATAGGCAAAAACATTGGTATTTAGCAAAGATGAAATATTATCTGGTAGCATTAATAGTGGTGTAAATATGTTGACAATTCGTTTTCTTTTAAGGAGAGTATCTAATATTTGGGGCAGATGCGGTGATAAGAGCGGATCCCCACCAATAAGGTTAATAATCGGAAATTTTGGTATTATTGAAGATTGCAGTGCGTTTGGTATTTGAATCTCATTGTCTGGCGGGTTAGGATTTGCAGCGCAAAATGGACAGTTAAGCTGACATTTTTCAAAAATAACGCTGGTTGCATACAGACTTAAGTTCTGCTGATTCATAAGTGGCAGTTCAATTGGTTGATACAATTCTGTCTGAAATATTATTACTTATTTTCGTCCGCTACTTTTTTATAGTAGCTGACCAGTTGTTTCATATAACTGCTTATCTCGTATTTCGATGCAAGAGTGTCGGATTCTATCTGCCATTTTTTAAAGAACTCTCTGTCACCGAAAAGTTTCTTAATAATTTCAGTAAAATCAGTTGCGTTTTTACCTTTTAGATAATGAGTAAACAATGAGCTAGGATACTCGACATTATCTCTAAGAACGAGCGGGAGCTTGACCGAGCTTGCCTCGATCGTTGCAAAAGCAAAATTCTCTTGAAATGATGGCATGAAGTAAACATCAGCCATGGCGTAATAGCTTGGCATATCATCGAAATCGACAGCTCCGGTAAAAATGACATTTTTAGGAGCATTTTCAACCGCTGTAGTTAAACTATTGAAATCTGCAGTTAGTTTTCCGTATGGACGGCCTCCAACCCATACAAAAATTATGTCTTTAAGGTTTTTTGCCGCTTCTAGAAAATCATAAATACCTTTTCTTGGCTGTATCTGTCCAACGCATAGGACAACGAAGTCTTCTTTTTTAATATTAAGCTTCTGTCTGAACTTGTCTCGTGATTCATTATCAGCTTTAAATTTTACTCGGTTTACGCTGTTACAGAGAACGTTAATCTCAGTTTTGATTCCGATTTTCTCTAGCTCAGTCTTAACAACGGGAGATACAGCTATTATCATTCTAGCCCTGCTGTAAACGTATTTCAGATACCACTTTGCCATAGGCCGCCAGAGTTCGCTGAGAATGAGGCTTCCAATGAATGAATCTGGAACGACATGTGCTGAAACAAGTAATTTGTTTTTATACTTGAATGATTTCAGGATATATTCAAAGCCAATAGTATGAGAATGAACTACGTCATAGTTGTCACCTTTGCCATTGACGGTAAGTTCTATGTCATTAATTTTTTTAATAGATTCGACAGACTCCAGGTAGGCGGTATATACACCGTTCGCAGTACCAATAAACTTTTCTGCAATAAGATTGAGTTTCATACGCTTTTCCCTCCCTAATGAGATATTATTATACTATTGTAGCACTTTAATAATTTTTCTGTCATATTTTCTGCGGACCATTCATCAGCGCGATGTGTTGCTTCCTCTGATTTTTGCTCCAGAAGGACTGGGTTTTGCAGCAGGTCAACTATTTTATCTGAAAACTTAGAGACGTTATCCGGGGTTAAGATGCCCCCGTAGTTACCTTGCAGAACATCTGATACACCCATCGCGTCAACAGCAACCACAGGTGTTCTCATCGACATAGCTTCAATAAGGACCAAGCCCTGCGTTTCTGTCGTAGAGGCGAAGATAAAGATATCTGACATTCTCACTATACTAAAAACAATTTTCCGGTCGACATAGCCTGTAAACGTAATATTATCTTGTATCTGAAGCTTTTTTGCCAATTTCTGGAGGGGAATTTTTTCAGGACCATCCCCAACAATAATGAGCTGGGTATTTTTTACGGAGATCAATATACTTGGCATGGCATTAATAAGAAATTCTATGTTTTTTTCTTTGCCAAGTCGGCCAACAAAACATAAGAGCCTTCGATTGGTCGGGATATTGTATTGCTCTTTCAATGCGTCTGCTTTCACAAGCAAGGAAGTATCTATGGATTCTATTCCGGTTGGGATTATTTCTATCGGTGAAGCAACCCCGTATTCTTTTAGTTCCTCCAATATTTTAGCTGAAGGAACGATAATCAGGTCACATAGATTGCAATATCGTTTACTAGCCCATTTGACAACATTTTTAAAAACTTCGCCTTCAAGTTTAATGTAATGGAGATATTCAGTGAACAAGGTATGGTAGGTGTGCACAAGGGGTATTTTATATTTTTTGCTGAGATAAGCCGCAAGTAAACCCATGGAAAACGGTGTTTGGCTATGAATAATGTCTATTTTTAGCCGGTCGAATTTGTTGAGTATTCGAGAGTATGGGAAGACCAGTCTGTGTTCCCGTTGGAATGGATATGTAACCGAATTAAATCTAAAAACTCGCTTCAGCCTTTTGTTCTCACCTGGGAGCATCGGCGCAAAAATAAACACTTTGTGCCCTTTTTTTTCAAGTTCTTTTCGAAAAATTTCTATGGAAGTTACAACTCCGTTAATCTGGGGTTTATAGGTATCGGTGAATATTGCTATTCGCATCGTTAATTAAAGAGTCCTTGCTTTCGGAATTATAACATTTATTAGACCGACAATCAGTACTAGGATCCCTAATGAGTAGAATACCATGGAAGTGCTCAAAATGTTAGCAAGATAGCCACCAATAACTACCGGAATGGTAAATGCTGAGTTAACAATCATGTTTTGTATCCCAAAAACTCTTCCTCGAACATGCTTTGGTGTTTTTGCCTGGATCGTTGTTTGAATCGGAATAGTAATATATCCGTTACCTACGCCAAGAAAGAAAATGAGTACTAAAGCCATAATAACTGTATTGGTATACGATAGAAATATTAAAATAATGCCGGTTATCAAGAATCCGATGGAAATTAGTATTCCTCTTTTTAGTTCATTGAAAATATTTATGGTAATTATTCCAAAAAACATTCCAACTCCTGATAATGCAATAAAGTAGCCGAAATATGTTTTTTGAATGCCTATAATAGAGGCTACAAAATCTATTGCCAATTCACTTAATATCGCCAGGACCGTTGTAGCTACAAAAAGGTTAAATAGAGTTATTCTTACAATGAAATTTCTTCTAATGAATTCCAACCCTAAGGTAAGGTCTTTTATTATTTGTTGATAGCTGTGTTCTGCACAAGTTGAATATTCCGGGAAATGCATTAATGACGCAATAATTGCGGCTATTGCATAAAATATCGCGGTAAAGACATACATATTTTCTAGTGTTAGCTGGAAGAACGCCAAGACCGGGATTAATGCAAATCCAACTACTGTCGATCCCATCCAGGTTACCATAAATAACGAGTTTGCAGCAGTAAGATCTTTCTTCTTAACAAGAAGGGGAATTGAACTGGTTTCAGCTGGAAGGAAAAACTGGGCAACCGTAAAGATTAAAAAGCTGACAATAAATAAATAGACGAGGGAATTGGTTGTAAATGGCAGGAAAATAAATATCGATATTAGTACAATTCTTATGAGATTCGATACGACCAGAATCATTTTTTTCTTCCACCTATCAACATATACGCCGGCAATTAAGCTGAATATCAGTGCGGATATCCCGAATGAGAGCATAGGAATTGCTAACCCTAGCTTATTTGTTGTTAGATTATGTACTTGGAGAAGCAATACTCCCACCAACATTCTATCAGCAAGCTGTGAGAACGTTTGTGAGAACCAGAGAAGTAAAAAATCTTTAGTCTTAAAAACTTCTTTAAAACTTTGCATAATGGTCACGAATAATTATAGAGAATTTTATCGAATTCATCATCAGTATTTATATTGTCTCCTGTTCCAAATCCTTCAATTTCCAGAAACTTTTTTTGAAATAATCTTTTTATTTTATCATAGTCTGTATGAAGTGTTAATAATTTAAGTAGTTCGCTTAAAAGATTATATAATTCAGTTGATTTCAATGCCGGTAAGGTTATTTTATTTATTGTTCTAGCCATATATGATGCAAGTATTATTTTGTCGAAGTTTTTGTGGATATCATAATAATTTTCTATAATATCGGCCTGATTAATTATATCGAAGGTCTTTCCTTCAGATAGAATAAAATTGTTACGGCAGAATAATTCTATACGTCCAGACAACTTGCTTTTTGTTTTTCGGCTGCCTTTAGCTATTGATTGTATCTTTCCATAATCCTTTGAATAAATAATAACTATTTTGTCTGCTTCACCTAATGGGGTGATCTTGGTAATTATGCCTTCAGTTTTATATAACATTTTACCTTATACTATTTATTTTTCATATACTGAATACTTGATGATGAAAAAATAAATAATTAATTGCGAATAATATTGCATACTTCTTTCGTGTAGATACTAGCATTACACTGAAATAGTTGTACCCTAATGTAGCATATTTTGATTTTATTTTAAAGAGTTCTTGCTTTTTAGATGCAATATTGGTGAGGTTGCTGCCTGTAATTAAAATAATTATCAGAGAAAAAAACGCGAAAATTATTTCGATTTTGAGTAATTCTTGTTATTTTTCATAAAATATTTGTATTATATTATTTTTTATTGTAAAATTTTTTAAGATTAAAAAAATTAACAATCTAAAAGGGTTCTAACATATGAATTTTCAAGAATTAATATATAAACTACAGCAGTTTTGGATGCAGCAAAATTGCATCGTTATGCAGCCATACGATATCGAGAAAGGGGCAGGAACGATGAATCCCGCTACTTTCTTGCGTGTTTTAGGGCCGGAACCGTGGAATGTTGCGTATGTTGAACCTTCGCGAAGACCTACTGATGGAAGGTATGGAGAGAACCCAAATAGGCTGCAGCATTATTTTCAGTTTCAAGTTATTCTCAAACCTTCACCTTTGAATGTGCAAGACTTGTATCTTGATAGTTTGCGGCTTCTTGGGATTATCCCTGAAGAACATGATATCCGTTTTGTAGAAGATAACTGGGAGTCGCCGACGCTTGGTGCATGGGGCGTTGGTTGGGAAGTATGGCTTGACGGCATGGAAGTAACTCAATTTACATATTTCCAGCAATGTGGAGGACTTGATCTTAATCCGATTTCTGTTGAAATTACCTATGGAATCGAGCGGCTTGCCATGTACATCCAGAAGGTTGAGAGTATTTTTGATATTAAATGGGCCGGTAATATTACATATGGAGACATTTACCTGCAAAATGAAAAAGAACAAAGCATCTATAACTTTGAGATAGCAGACACTGAAATGCTTTTTAGAACTTTTGAAGGATACGAAAAAGAAGCATTCAGGATAATTGACCGAAAAATTGTATTGCCAGCTTATGACTGTTGCCTGAAATGTTCTCACCTCTTTAATTTGCTCGATGCCAGAGGCGCAATATCTGTTACTGAAAGAGTGGGGTACATCGCTCGCATTCGGAAGCTGGCGAGAAAATGTGCAGAACTATATGTTGCAGAGCGAGAAGCTTTGCAATTCCCTTTGATAAAGGAGCCTAATAATGCCTGATTTGCTACTTGAAATAGGGACCGAAGAAATCCCCGCGCGGTTTTTGCCTAAGATAGAACAAGAATTATCAGAGAGTATTGTAAATGAGCTGACTTCAAATAGAATTGCTTTTTCTCAAGTATCTGTGATGACGACTTTTCGAAGAATAGCCATAATTGGAAGAGAATTATCTACGCTCCAGGAGGACATGGTTTCTGAGATTAAAGGCCCTCCCGGCAAAGTTGCTTATGATGATACTGGTAGTCCGACGAAGGCAGCTTCCGGGTTCGCTGCAAGTCAGAATGTGCCGGTGCAGGAGCTGTTCGTTCGTGATAATTATGTATATGCCACTGTGTTCAAAAAAGGAGAAGAAACTGAAAAGGTACTTCCTGGAATTATAATTAATTTGCTGCAAAAAATTCACATGCCTATAGCTATGAGATGGGGATACGAGCCGCAGCAATTCATACGTCCGGTACATTGGATTGTTTTCCTTTGGGATCATGTGGTCCTTCCTTTAACTTTTGCCGGTATAACATCAGGAAATATGACTCAGGGCCATCGGATTTTTTCTGCTAGAGATGATAAGGGCTGGGCTAAAGAGATAATCGTCGATGCCATTGATAATTACGAAAACCTTTTACAGCAAGAAAAAGTTATCGTTAATCCTGAGAAGAGAAAATCCATAATAATTGATGCGATAAAAACTATTTCCGCGCAAGAAAAAATTGAACCGATAATTGAGAATGACAAGTTAATTGAAGAAGTCATGTATTTGACAGAATACCCTACAGTTCTTTTATCAAAGTTTCCAGAGGAATTCTTGGATATCCCAGAAGAAGTTCTCATTACTACCATGCAAAAGAATCAAAAGTATTTTCCTGCGAAAGTTAATGGGAAATTAACCAATAAGTATTTCATCGTAGCTGAGAATGCAACGCAAATCAGTTCTCAAAATATATTGGCAGGAAATAACCGGGTTCTTATTGCTCGATTAGAAGATGCAAAGTTCTTCTTTGATGAAGATAAAAAGGTCCCACTCGAAAGCTTGCTTCAGAAGTTAAAAACGATTGTTTATCAAGAGAAATTGGGGTCTCTGTATGAGAAGATAGAGAGAGATTATCAGATAGCTCAATGGTTAAATATACATGTTTTTTCAGCGGCTTACCCTGATGAAAAAATCAAAGAAGCCATTTTTTTGATGAAGGTAGACCTTGTCACCCATATGGTATACGAATTTCCCGAGCTTCAAGGAATTATGGGACAAAAATATGCCTTGTATTTTGAGAAAGAGGTGGAAGTGGCACAAGCTATATTTGAACACTATCTGCCACGCTATGCCGGAGACAGTTTGCCCATGACTAATTTGGGAAAGATATGCAGTATATCTGACAAGCTTGATAGTATTGTCGGTTGTTTTAGTATCGGAGTTATTCCCACTGGTTCCGCGGATCCTTATGCGCTAAGAAGGGCAGCTCAAGGTGTTGTTACTATTATCATGCATAACGAACTCGATTTAAATTTATCTGATCTGATAACTTTTGCAGAGAGCCTGTTTAAAGACAAAAAAACCAATGCTATCCTTGATTTCTTTTTGCAGCGGCTTAGAAATGCTTTTATTGACCAAGGATTTTCGTATGATATAGTTGATGCGGTACTCGCTGCTGAAAAAAACAATATTATTAGAATCCGCCAATGCCTCGAAGTGATCGCAGCCCATAGAGGAAGTGCAATGTTTAAGGAGCTTGCTGAAACTGCTGTGAGGTTAGGGAGAATATCGGATTCATCGTGTAACGATGTTAGTCCTGAACTGTTTCAGGAAGCCGAAGAGCAATCGTTATTCAGTCATTATTTCGCAATTAAAAAGGCCAATGAAGCAGCCTCTGATTTCTCGGCAATATATAAAAACCTTGAGAATCTGGTTCCTTCTGTGAAAGCTTTTTTTGATAAAGTCATGGTAATGGCAGAAAATGAAGAAATCCGTAAAAACCGACTGGCATTAGTTAAAAATATTTATGAAGAGTATTGCCGATTGGCTGATTTCGAGAAAATTGTTATTTAATAAGGCTTAGAATTTGAGGGAGAGCTTTTTCTGTCGTGCGTTCTCCTAATTCGATTAATCGATTGGCTTTGTCCTTATCAAACGAATAGATCTCTTCTGTTACAGGTTCGATTACTATATGTGCTTTTTGTTTTCCCTGTGCTGAGTTTGTTTTGAGCAGCAGATCAATTGACCGGTCAACAAGCTGGAGCAAATTCCGAGGGTTAAAAATAACATTTTTATGAGGAATTACGTCAACAGCAATAGCAACGCTTGGATTCATCTTCAGCAACTCGGTAACCGGAACATTTTCTACGAGTCCGCCGTCAAAAATCAAATTCCTTGGTTTGTCCAAGGGAGCAAAGATGCCCGGGAATTGGCAGCTAGCCCTAATCGCCTCCATCAAAGGACCTTCTTTGTAAACTATTGGGTTCCCTGTAGTTATATCTGTTGCCAGAGCTCTAAACGGAATATGTAAATTTTTAAAATCGTTGACCTTGATTATATCAAGAATGAAGTCTGCGAGTGCTTTGTTCGAAGCGATTCCGCCTCTCGTCGGAATAAGAGAGACTAACTGGTTCCATTTTAGCTTTTGTGCAAGTTCTTCAAGTGTTGAAGCAGATAACCCTGTAGCGTAGAGTGCACCTATAATGCTTCCAACACTTACCCCGGTAATACAATCAATCGGGATGCGGTTTTTTTCGAAAACCTTTAAAACTCCAATATGAGCAAGGCCTCTGGCAGCGCCTCCTCCTAGTGCTAACCCTATCGTTTGCTTTTTTTTTAGAATATTGAACATACTAAAATTATACATTATTAATAAAATAATTTTAAGCAACGCAATAGACCTTCTTTTTTCATTGCTGGTAAACTATTTTTATAATCTTAACCCCGCGAGTAACACGGGGTTAATGTAAAGAAGAAATTTAAACCTAGCGAAGTTAACTATGAAATCTGTCTTTTTTCTTATTTAACTTCTATATTTACTTCTTTTCCAACAGTTTCGTTAACTTTAGGCATTTCTATTTTGAGTAAGCCATTGATCATCTCAGCTTTTATCTGGTCTGGTTTTATGTATTCCTCATCAAGCGGTATGATTCTTTGAAATTTTCCGTAGGTTCTCTCTACTCGATGGTGCAATTCATTTTCTTCTATGGTATCCATTTTCTTTTCCCCAGATATCTTTAGTGCTCCTTGCTCGTAGGTTATCCTTATATCTTTTTTCTCCATCCCTGGCAGCTCGGCTTCTATTAGCAGGGAATTCGGGGTTTCTTTAATGTCTATATCCGGAGAAAAGTTTGTCTCCAAATATCTATTTATATCTCTTTCTTGAAAATAATCATCAAAGAGTGATTCCATCCTAGCTAGTGACCGTGGTTTCCATAAGGTTAACATATTAACTCACATCCTTTCTTGATTCTCCAGGTAAAGCAGTTTTTATGCCACTTTTTTGGTCAAGCAGCAAATTTAGATAGGCGTGCCAGCTGTTGTTTTTATCATTGAACATATCAAAAAAATTAATTAAATGTGGGTGTTCTGCCAGTGGTCAGATATGCAACATGCTTTACTTTTTGACAGCCGCTGTTTGTATCTCGAAGCTCATTTCTTTTCTGTAGATTTCGTAATTTTGAATGAATCCTCTGTGAGCTGTTTTTGCCGTTTTTATGCAGAAATTACGTTAATATTGAGGGCGGTTTTTTTCTCTGTCTTGCATTTACGGAATTTCTACTGCATAATATCTTAATAATAAAAAAGGAATAATTAAGTCAACATTTATGGATAATGTCGCAGTTTTTGTAGATATAGATAATACAATTGTCAAAGGTACGACACTCAAGATTTTTGGCCAATATTTTCTTTTTAGAAGGAAAATAAATGTTATTTTTTTTATCCGGTTATTATTCTGGTATTTTCAGTATAAAAGGAATAAGCTCCATGAGTTTACTAATGTCCTTTCGCATGCGCTGAATATGACTCAGGATTGGGATATAGCTGCAACAAATACGTTGTTGCGAAAGTGTTTTGCTGAAAAGATTAAACCAAAACTATATGCCGAAATAATCGAAAAACTTAAAGATCATCATCGGCAGGGACATCAGGTATATTTTGTATCTTCTACGATATCACCCATTGTTGACCTTATTGTTGAGTATCTTGGTTTTGGTTATTCTGTTGCAACAATACCTAATGTTAAAGATAATTACTATACCGGTGAGATTATAGGAGAGGTTTGCTATGGTGAAGAAAAAGTACAACGACTTAAGCAAATTATTATAGATAAAAATATCCGGTTAGACAAAAGTTACTCGTATTCCGATCATATTTCCGATGTCCCGCTTCTGGAACTTGTCGGACATTCAACTGTTGTCAATCCTTGCAGCAAATTAGCAAAAATCTCCCAGAAAAAGGGTTGGGAGATTATCAGAACAAAGGTGGTTATTGGTTAATGCAAAAACGGGTATTGATAATGTTTGTATTATTTCTGCTTGTTTTTCCTTACGCACATACTGCAAATAAACTAGTAATATATTCCAATAATATTACCCAGGTCCATGCCGCCAAAGATGTTTCGTTTCGTTCAGGATTTCAGAGTTTTTTTATAAAAAATTTACCGGAAGAGATTTTTTTTAATAGTTTTTTTGTTGATCTCCCGGAATCAGTTTCTCTTCGCTCTATTTCTAAGATGAATATTCAGAATCGCGAGGGCCTCGAAAGTAAATCCGATTTGTTAAATAGATTGAAGGGAAAACCGCTCTATCTTTATAATAACGGAGTGTACCGGGATGTGGACTTGCTCTATGCCGGGGATTATCTTGCAGTGGATGATCACGGAAAGGTTTTGCTTGATCCGAAAGAAGATATTGCAGTGAGTAAAAATGTCTTTATCGAGAGTATTCCGAGTTTTAATGTCGCAGCTATGGTAATTGAGGTATCGGTTGATAGTCGGAAATCGCAAGTTACACAGGTGCCTGTTAATTATATAACTGGCCAGGTTGGCTGGAAGGCCATTTATAATCTGTATCTTGATGAGAAGAGAGAGCTTTTAGACTTTTCTGCTTTTTTCAAGCTTAATAATTATACAAAAGCTGATTTTGCTAATACGTCAGTTGAACTTGTAGCCGGGGATATCAACTTTGAGCAGGAGCACCGAGTATACGCAATGTCGATGGCTAAGGCTGCGCCAGAAAGTGCTCAGGATATAGGTGAACAACCCCTGGGGGACTATTATAAGTTCGTTTACCCATATTTAGTTACCCTTAAGGCACGAGAGGAAAAAATGTTGAGCTGGAGAGAGATAACCGATATCCCGGTTAAGAAACAATACCTTTTTTCCTTTTATTCCGGTGGATACCCTTCCGTACAAAAGCAAAGGGCTATCATTAAATTATTTATGAAAAATACAAAAGAAAATAAATTAGGTATGCGTTTCCCTGCAGGAGAAGCCTTTGTGTACGATAACAGTTCAAGTCGTAGCTTGCTAGGAAAAGTAAATATTCCAAACTTAACTCTCGGAGAAGAAATCTCTTTAACAATCGGAAAATCTTTTGATCTTTCTGGTGAGAAAACTCATAAAAAACATGAGAAAATAACTACTAACGAGTTTCTGGATACATTTCAAGTTGTTATTAAAAATAACAGTGTGCAGAAAAGGACCGTTGATGTTATTGACAGTCTTTATGGTTCCTGGGAAGTTGTAAGTTCGAACCATAAATATGTACAAAAAGATGCGAACCAACTTTCGTTCAGTGTAGCAATAGATTCTCAGGGCACAACCACAATTAATTATCAGGTTAAAACAAGATAATTATTTCCATTAATGTAGAAATTCTGCAACAATGGAATTTGCATTTCGATACTAATATAAATCAAAAATACAATTATCAATTTTCGAAAAGGAGAGATTCGAGTGAACTTCAAGGTGATATCTTGTGTAGATGGAGAAAATAAATCGGGGACCGAAATTATTCCTGAAAAAGTAACCGGAAGTATGAATGTGTTTGGTGGAAAAGTTGCCGGATTGGTTATTAACGCTGGTGGAAATATAAAAAAGATCGGTTATTTTATTGCTAGAATGAGCAATTTGATGTCAGAAAATAAATTCGTATTAGAACTTCCGCCCAAAATCCGCGGAGAAATAAGCCGGTTCCTTATTAATGATGCACAGCAAGTCGTTGCGGCACCTGGATCAATAGGGATCCGGTCAGATCAGCCAATTCAATTTTTTTCTTCCAATTCGACAGAAATCAAAGAAGACGCGATTCATCGGAGAGTTATCTCCTCAAACCTTATTAAAGATGATGCCGATATTTCTATTATTGCTTCATTTGGCGCTACTAACTTTCGATTGATGCTGGTTAATAAGAACGGGACTATTATTGCACGAAAAGATATCCTTACAAAACTTACGGATATAAGAAAAAAGATTATCAGTGAATTTGATGATTTGTTGTCAAATATAAAATTGACAGAAGCTGAACATGGTAGAATTTGTGGGATAGTTGATGCTGTAATCCAAAACCTTGCAGCTAAAAAAGATCAATATGATGGTCTAGCTGATGACGACATATCGTTCTTGCAATCTGTACAGCTTAAGCGGGTTGACCAGGTAATTGAAGAATTAATTAGTAAATTCATAGACGAAGAAAATAAAACAAAAACAGAAGATACAAAAGAAACGGTCGATGGTTTTATGAAGAAAAGGATTCGAGGGTTTGCTTTTACCATAGCCGGGAATATACATATGGATACCGGTGTGATTCGGTCAAATGGTGTAGAGGGCATTAAACATTTAAATATAGTTGATTATTATGAGAAGCGCTACGGGATACCAGTATCTCCACAAAACGATGTTGACTGTGAGATCGCTGCTTTGGTCGGGAAACTTATTGACATCCAGCACCACCCTGAAACCCCAGGATATAGTGAGTTTATGAGAATAGCAGAAGAAATTAAAAATGATAGTTCTCGAATTATTACTGGTTATGGCGGAGGTACAGGCATCGGCGGGTGTCAGATAAAAGTAAGTAGAGACATCTCTGGCAATTTATCGATGGAACTTTTACTTGGACGGGAGCAATCTGCAGGAGAGTATGGCCACAACGAGATGGACCGGGCAATCCCTGAATTTGATAATATCGTTAGAAAATCGATTGAGCAGGGTATGCCAGAAAGTTTTATTAATGATATGCTAGCCTTTCATCAGAGCATCCCTTGTCGCTGGTGTGGTAATGGGCTTGATTTTGAAAAGCTTGGCGGAGGAACGTCACTGGACAATATCGCTCCCTGGCTTTATCAGCAGATTAAAGAAGATAAAGATATGGAAAAATTTAAGGAAATTATAAGGTCTAATAGCGGATTTGATCGCAGCAAACTTGGTACGGAACAAGAAGAAACGGATTATATTAAAAATGCACGTGCTAAAGAAATAGTTGCTTTTTATAAAGCAACAAAAAATCAGGAAACAGAAGATGTCCTCAAATTCATGGCAAAAGTTTGGGCGGCAAATTTTGTGATAATGTATAACGATGGGTTGCAGGTGGAAATTGATGGTAAGGCACAGGACTGGAGTACTTTTTTTATTACTCAAGGCATGTTCCGGAAGGGTAATGAGTTTTTCCGAGAAATGCTGATGGATTCGTTGGCAAAGGATTTTGAAGAAGCTAACTATACAGAGAAATTTAGCTTTATTATTGATTACAATGATGATAATCAAACCACAGGAGCTGCTCAATTGCTTTCCTGGGATATTGAGAAAAATAAAGAAGTATAATGAATTTTTCCAATCATTAACGAGAGGCTGCTCCAGAATAAGATGGGGGCAGCCTTTTTTTTTGTATAAGAAAGAATTAGATCCTAAATTGTCAAAATATGCGAATTGCTGTAGACTGCAAGTGTCTTGCAATTATGCTGATTATAAGTTTTAACGTATTGTCTCTAATGACATAGAGAGAATACGAAAGCTTTCCTTTGCATCAGCTCTAAACTTTAAACAAAGAGGTGGCAGTGTGAAAACTCAATTAGAACAAGCCCGGGCGAATATAATTACTGAAGAGATGAGAACGATTGCTATTTCAGAAGATATAGAACCTTCGCAGCTTTGCTCGCTGATAGCGCAAGGAAAGGTCGTTATCCTAAAGAATAAAATTCATGGGATTATTCCTTCTGGCGTCGGTGTTGGGTTAAGAACGAAAGTAAATGCCAATATTGGCACCAGTGAGCTCTGCAATAACCTTCCGGTGGAAATAGAAAAACTTAAAATAGCACAGGATAATGGTGCCGATGTACTTATGGATCTAAGTACGGGAACAGGTATTGACGCTACCCGTAAAGAAATAATGAAACATTCGATTATTCCGGTCGGCACTGTCCCGATCTATCAAGCAATGGTCGAAGCGTACACCAAGCTTGGCGATATGCGCCTGATGAACGAAGATTTACTCTTCGAGGTTATTGAGAAACAATGCGCAGACGGGGTAGATTTTATTACGGTCCATTGCGGTGTTACCAGGGAAGTTGTTCGGCAGCTTGATGATTCCGACAGGCTCACTGGGGTGGTTAGTCGCGGTGGTTCCTTTCTGGCGAAGTGGATTAGGGAAACCAAAAAAGAAAACCCGCTTTTTGAGCATTATGACAGGTTGATTTCAATAGCCAAGAAATACGATGTAGTCCTCAGTCTTGGCGATGGCTTGCGTCCGGGATCTCTTGCAGATGCTACTGATCGTGCCCAGATACAAGAACTGATTATCTTGGGTGAGCTTACCAAAAAAGCTCTTGATCAAGGCGTGTCCGTCATGGTAGAAGGGCCGGGTCATGTTCCGATCGATCAGATAGAAACGAATATTCGATTACAAAAAGAATTATGTTATGGAGTTCCTTTCTACGTTTTAGGTCCATTAGTTACAGATATTGCTCCTGGATATGACCATATTACCGCTGCTATTGGCGGAGCCTGGGCAGCTTTTTTTGGTGCGGACTTCCTTTGTTATGTGACACCGGCAGAGCATTTGGGATTACCTTCAGTGCAAGATGTTAAGGATGGTGTTATCGTGAGCCGTATTGCAGCTCACGCGGCAGACGTAGCAAAAAACAGAAAATACCGAAGTTGGGATGACAAAATGAGCCGGGCAAGGAAAAACCTTGATTGGGAAACACAACTGAAATTGGCCGTTGACCCAGATACGGCTCGTCAGGTCAGAACAAAGAAGAACCCTGAAAAACATTCTGCTTGTTCTATGTGCGGCGAGTTTTGTTCTATGAAATAAAATGACTAAATTACTGAAAGAATTAAAGTTTCTCAGTGCATTAGACAAATATCCTTCAATTGAAGGTATCGGTGATGACTGTTTCGTATCTCCGTTTGATGAACAGCATTATCAGCTTATTTCGACGGATATGCTGGTAGAAGGCAATCATTTTCCATTTCAAGAAAAACAATTAGATCGAGTAGGCCTAAAAGCCGTCACCGTCAATGTCAGCGATATTTTAGCGAAAGGCGGAAAACCGGAGAGTATATTCGTGTCGCTTGCTTTACCGGAAGGCTTCACAGAAGAAAGTTTCGATAATTTATATCTGGGATTGAATGAAGCGTGCATATACTTTAACGTGAAGATAAGAGGCGGAGACATTACCTCAACAAAAGGACCGCTCGTCATTAATATTACTATTGTTGGCAAGGTGAATAAAAATAACCTGGCAAAGAGATCCGGTGCCAAAGTAGGCGATAACGTTTATGTAACCGGGAAACTTGGAGGTGCGAGTGCCCATCAGTATGAAATCGGACCTGATTACCACACAATGCTTCCTGTCGAGAAAATTGACTATATCGTTAACCATATACGGGTTACCTCAATGACAGATATCAGTGACGGGTTAGCTCGGAGTCTTTTCGATATTACAAAGAGCAGCAACGTTGGCGTGGTTATTGATGAGGCCGAAATTCCTTTGGCTGAAGACGCCATTCTAGAGAATGCGCTTAACGGAGGAGAAGATTATCAGATACTGTTTACAGCTCCGACTGAATATGCCGGTAATTTGCAAAAAGATTTTTATTATATTGGAAAAATCACTAAGGAAAAAGCTACAATAGTGATCAAGGGGCCGGATAAAACCGAGCGGCTGTTAGAAACATTTGGGTACGATCATTTTAATAGGATAATAAAGGAAAAGAAATGAGAACGTATTTTGAAAACCTGGAGAGAGAAATACTAGCACCTTATGCGCTGAAGAGCAGCCTGTCGGTCGGAAGAAAATTTGATGAGCAGCCTGACGAGTATCGCACGTGTTTTCAACGGGACAGGGATCGGATTATCCATTCAAAAGCCTTTCGGCGACTAAAGCAGAAAACTCAAGTATTTATTGTATCGACCGGCGATCACTATCGAACCAGGTTAACGCATTCTCTGGAGGTTGCCCAAATTAGCAGGCAAATTGGTAGAATGCTTCGACTGAATGAAGATGTGGTGGAATCGATAGCACTAGCCCATGATCTGGGGCATACACCTTTCGGGCATGTTGGTGAGGAAGTTCTTGATGAACTGCTAAAATCCGATGGCGGGTTCGAGCATAATCGGCAGAGCCGACGGATACTTGAAGTCCTCGAACATCGGTATCCTAATTTCCCGGGGCTTAATATCAGCTTTGAAATACTCGATGGATTGATAAAGCACAAGACCCCTTATGATAAGACCGAATATACCGAAAGTCACCGGACATTGATTATGAGTCTGGAATCCCAGGTTGTTAATATCGCTGATGAAATCGCTTATAATAACCATGATCTGGATGATGGCATTACTTCCGGGATCATCTCTATGGCTGAGCTGGAGCGAGATATAGAGCTTTGGAAAGAAGCGTCGCGGATTAATCGCGACAAGTATACGAATATTACGGCGAAGGAGCTGCATCGGCTGAATATTTCTACTCTTATCGGGATGCAGGTTGTTGATGTGTACACGACAGCTCGCGCGCTCATTGAGTCAAAGAATATCTCCTCGGCGGCTGATATCAAAACGTCCTTAGTTGCTTTTTCTTCTCAGATGAAAGAAAAGAATGAAATATTAAGGAAATATTTATATAAGAATTTCTATAAGCATCCGGATGTAGAAATCATGAATCAAAAGGGAGCTCGAATAATACGGGAACTGTTTCAAGCTTTTTCTGAATATCCGAAACTTTTCCCGCAAGATGCTAGCAAATTTGATGAGCATACAAGCTTTATTCGACAGATTGGAGATTATATCGCTTTGATGACTGACAATTTTGCAGAAGAGACGCTTAGATCAACGGAGGTGCTTTTTGAAACTGGAAAGCATAATCAAAAATCTAAATAAATTTGCGCCTCCTATATTGGCTCGGGATTGGGATAATGTTGGGTTAAACATAGGCGATAAGTCACAGGATATTTCTAATATCCTTATCACACTTACCGTTGATGAGAAAGCCGTCCGGCACGCGATCGACCGGAATGTAGATTTGATCATCTCTCATCACCCGCTTATTTTTAAACCAGTCACTGCGATTACCGAGGATAATCCGGGTCAGAGGCTGATAAGGGACCTTATACGAAAAGAAATTTCAGTTTTTGTAATGCACACAAATTTGGATATCATTCCCGGGGGAGTTAATGACGCTTTGGCCGAGTATATCGGCATGGAACCGGGATCACTGAAAGTACTCTCACAAACAGCCTACGACGCGTTGTTTAAGCTCGTCGTTTATGTCCCTGAAAAATATTTGGAGATAGTAACAAAGGCAGTGTTTCAGGCCGGGGCTGGCTACATCGGAAACTACTCCGAATGTAGTTTCATGTTAAAGGGAGAAGGGACGTTTAAACCGGAAGAAAATTCTAATCCATTTATTGGTGAGAGAGGAAAGCGTGAGCTCGTCCCTGAAGTCAGATTCGAGAGTATTGTAAAGGAGCCGGATATTGATAAAGTAGTCTCGGCAATGATCAAAGTTCATCCTTATGAAGAGGTTGCCTATGACGTTATCCCTCTCCATCAGAAAGGAACCAGGTACGGATTAGGAAGATGGGGTAAAATTTCTGTCCCAGTTGCTATGACTGATCTTGCATCCAGGATTAATGCTACTGTAAAAGGATATAAAAAAAATGATATGGTTGATGCTGTCGCCTTGTGCGGTGGGAGTGGAGCAGACTTAATCACAAAAGTATCCAAATTAGGACTTAATATTTATGTAACTGCGGATATTAACTATCATGATGAAATATTGGCGGAGTCTTTGGGGATTTCGCTATTGGACATGGGGCATTACCAGTCAGAAATTCATGTGCTTCCGAAGATTGAAAGATATCTTAAAACGATATATGATAATAAAGTAAATATAGAGATTTATTAATGGGTAACAGCCTTTTAAAAACTCTTAGTTCTTTCCATATATGAGGGTAGCACCATATATGTTTTGCTTGATAAGCCGATAGTTTATCAGATAGCCTTCTTGAAAAGGGCAGTGGAACAAATAATTGTGTTTTGCTGGGGTATGCTGGTACAATAAATAAGTAAATGTGCTAATGTCAGTAATTGATACTATAATAAAAGGAACTGCATAGGGAATGACAATAGCAATTCTGGGTTCCTGAGTCTATGTATTAATCAAAAATTGCAATTTGTCCTTAGGAGAGTTATATGTCAAAAATTTTAATTGTTGATGATTCACCGTTTATTAGAATGAAGTGTCGAAAGATACTAGAAGAAGAAAATTTTGAGCTTTTTGAAGCAGATAACGGAGAAACTGCAATCCAGCTTGTAGAAGAGGTTTGTCCCGATGTTGTTCTACTCGATGTAGTCATGCCAAAGCTCGATGGTTTTTCTGCATGTAGGCAAATAAAAGAACGCCATCCAGAAATCCCCGTAATTATTGTTACCACAATGGCTAGCAAAGATGATATTGTCAAAGGTCTTACCTATGGTTCCGACGATTACATAGTGAAGCCATTTAAAGAGCCTGAGCTAAAAGCTAGAATTGCTGCCATGCTTCGCATTAAAACACTTTATGATAAAGTGAAAGAAAAAAATAAAGAATTGGAATTAACCAATTTAGAATTAAAAAATACGAAAGATAAGTTACGGCAACAAGAAAAAGTTGCTTTAATCGGTCAATTGATGGTTGGTATCCATCATGAAATCAGGAATCCATTAACTGCTGTTCTTGCTAACTCCCAAATACTTCTTCGCCATTTTGAATTGCCCGAGGAAGGTCGGGGATTTTTAGGGGATATTGAAGATCAAGCCAAGAAGATCCGGGATATTCTCGACCAGATCAAAGAGATGGACTTGGTAGAAGTCATTGATTATGTTGACGGAACAAAGATGATACAGATTAAGAAAAATAGCAAACCGGAAAATTTCGATATCTTCTAGTGCGACTCTTTTGATGAAAGATGGATGGAAAAAAGCTTTAAAGACAAAAAATAATTATGGTGTTGAGGTATCGGGAATGTCAACAATATTGGTGGTAGATGACTCTTCAACAATGAGAATGAAATGTTCTCAGATCCTTAAGCATCATGGTTTCACCGTTTATGAAGCTGATAATGGTGAGGTTGCCCTTCAAAAGGTTGAAGAAGTAAATCCTGATGTTATCCTGCTTGACATTATCATGCCGAAGATGGATGGATATGAAGTGTTGAGAGTGTTAAAAAATGATGAAAAATACAATAAGATCCCTGTTATTCTGATAACTGTTAAAGCCGAAGGCGATGATATTGTCACTGGCTTGAACGAAGGGGCTGATGACTATGTATCAAAACCTTTTCGGGAGCAAGAACTTGTTGCCCGAGTTAATGCGATGGTCCGTGTGAAATATTTGTTTGATAAGCTGACTATTCAAAATCAATCATTGCAAAAAGTTAATACTGAACTTTATAATGCTCATCAGACAATTTTAGAACAAGAAAAGATTTCACTTGTTGGTCAGTTGATGGTTGGAATTCATCATGAACTGCGAAATCCTTTGGCGGCAGCTCTTTCAGATGCTCAAATTGTCTTGAAATTTTTCCGAAATGAAGGAGAACAGTTTTATTTTGTCAGTGATATTGAAGAGCAACTGCAACGAATGAAAGAAATTCTTAATAATATTTTTGTGAAAGATACTATTGAATTAGAAGAATATATAGATGGAATTCAAATGGTAAAATTAAAATAAGACAATTAAGGGGATTTGATCTCGGTGGCAAAAGGGTTTTTATTCTCAGGCATTAGTGCCGGCATTAAAAAAAACAAGAAAGATTTAGGCCTGATTTTTTCTCAGTATCCTGCAGTAATTGCCGGAGTTACAACAAGAAATAAGATCTATGCTGCTCCGGTGAAATATTGCCGGAAAATAATTGCGAACGGAAAAGCTCAGGCAATTCTGGTTAATTCCGGTAACGCAAATGCATTTACCGGAGAGAAGGGCTACAATGATTGCCTTGAAGTTGCGGATGCATTGTCTGGTGTTCTTGCTGTCCCTGGAGACTATGTAGCGTATACCTCAACTGGTGTCATTGGCGTTCCTCTTCCGAAGGATACTATCAAAAAGGCACTGTCCAATTTGAAATCTCACTTATGTGAAGATCCTCATGATTTTGCTGAAGCGATTTTGACAACGGATCTAAGAACGAAAATCATGTCAAAGACGATAGCGGTTGACGAAAAACAAGTCTCTTTTACCGGAATTTCAAAAGGGTCAGGCATGATAGAGCCGAATATGGCGACAATGCTCGGGTTCATTTGTATGGATATCAGAATAACCGCAGCTGCATTACAAAATATACTTACCGGTATAGTTGATGATACTTTTAACATGATTTCTGTTGATGGAGATACAAGCACGAATGATATGGTATTGGCGATAGCGAATGGTGCTAGTGAAGTCGATTATGAGGCCTTAAGCGAACAATCAAAATTGAACTTTTCGCATACACTGCGGGAGCTCTGTACCTATCTTGCCAAAGAAATTGTCAGAGATGGTGAAGGTGTTACGAAAGTAATGGAGATTACTGTTTCTGGTGCTGCAACCAAACGAGATGCCCGAGTAATAATAAAATCGATTATTAATTCGCCGCTTATAAAAACTGCAATCTATGGGGCTGACCCTAACTGGGGAAGGTTTATGATGGCAGTAGGAAAAACCTGCATTGAAGGAATCTCCTCTGAGACTATCTCACTCTCGATGGGTACATTTGCTATTGTCGAAAAAGGGGTAATCAACAGTTTTTCCCGAGAGGAATTAAAAAAATATTTGCAACAAAAAGAAATAACGATTAATATATCTCTTGGGTTAGGCGAAGAGAGTGCTACGGGTTGGGGCTGTGATTTGACAGAGGATTATATTAAGATTAATACCGCCTACAATTGATGGCCGTTTGCCATTGCAGTTTACTCTTCCCAGATATTAAAGTAGCTATTTCACATACAAGCGAGCCCGGAATGACGAATTTTCTTATGGGTGCTGGTGCGAGATTATTTATTTGTTTCAAAGCAGTTGGAATCGTTTTATGTTTTGAATAAAACGTGCTGAACTCTTTATCAAAGAGGTGTTGAACTGAATATGGAAAGATTAATTGAAAGAGCAAATGTAGTTATCGAGGCCTTGCCGTATATTGAAAAATATTCGGGCAAAACCTTTGTTATCAAATATGGTGGCAATGCGATGATAGATGAATCGCTGAAAAGAAAAGTGATTCAAGATATTGTTTTATTGAAATACGTTGGTATTAATGCTGTTGTCGTTCACGGCGGCGGTCCGGAGTTAACTCATTGGTTGAAGAAAATCAATAAAGAAACTGTTTTCATCGAAGGGCTTCGAGTTACTGACCAGGAGACAGTAGAGCTGGCTGAAATGGTATTTGTCGGGAAAATCAATAAGGAATTGGTATCCTTGTTCCATCGTTATGGCGGAAAAGCTGTTGGTCTTAGCGGAAGAGATGGAAAGCTGATAATGGCAGAAAAGAAGATTAATGATAAAAACATTGATCTCGGATTCGTTGGAGATGTGACAAAGATCAATCCGGAAATTCTTACTACGCTGATCCAGTCTGGATTTACCCCGATAATTTCGTCGATTGGTGAAGACGAAAATGGTCAGAGCTATAACATAAATGCTGATACGGTTGCTTGTGCGATTGCTTCTAAGCTTAATGCATCCAAGCTCTTTTTGCTGACTGATGTTGACGGTGTTATGAAGGATGGCAAAGTGTTGTCAAAACTAACAACTGAGAAAGCACAGGACCTGATTGACCAGAACATTATAACTGGCGGAATGATCCCTAAAATAAAATGTGCTATAGCATCAATAAATGCCGGAATCGAAAAAATTCATATTATTAATGGACAGATTCCCCATAGTTTACTCTTGGAAGTATTTACAGATTTTGGTATTGGTACGATGATTAAATCCTAAGAAAGGACATTTTTGATGAGAAAGAACTTTCTCAGTATTCTTGATTTTACAACAGAAGAGCTCTCCGACATCCTCGATTTAGCCAATGAGCTTAAAGAACTATCAAAAAAAGGCCAATATCCTTCCTTGCTTGCAGGCAAAGCGCTTGCTATGTTTTTTGAAAAACCTTCAAATAGAACTCGTGTTTCTTTTGATGTTGCTATACATCAATTAGGTGGATATTCTATTAACTTGGAACCCTCCTCAATTCAGCTTGGCGGCAGAGAGTCCATAGCAGACGTCGCAAGAACGCTTTCAAGATATGTAGACGGGGCGGTTATGCGTACTTTTTCTCACGAAATGGTGGAAGAGTTTGCTTCACATGCAACTTTTCCAGTAATAAACGGACTTACAGATTTCAACCATCCTTGCCAGGCACTGGCTGATATTATGACCATTTTCGAAAAGAAAGGGAAGAGAAATGATATCGTACTCTCCTATGTCGGTGATGGAAATAATGTCCTTCAATCTTTGATCGGGGTAGCTGTTCGATTTGGAATAACCTTAAGAGTGGCGTGCCCGGAGAAGTATTTTCCGGAGAAGGAAGTTTTGGAGTTTGTGAAAAAAAATACGAAGAATAATATCCTGATAATTGATAGTCCCGAAGAAGCGGTAAAAAGTGCTGATGTTATTTATACCGATGTATGGACAAGCATGGGGCATGAAGATGAAAAAGAAGATCGTAAGAAAGCTTTTTTGCCCTATCAAATTAATTCCAGGTTGCTGAGTTTTGCAAAAAAAGATGCCATTGTAATGCATTGCTTGCCTGCGCATCGTGGTGAAGAGATTACTGACGAAGTCATTGATGGGCAGCAGTCCGTGGTTTTTGATCAGGCGGAGAACCGGTTACATGCTCAAAAAGCTGTATTGGTTAAACTTATGAAGAAAGATAAGGAGTAAAGAACCATGAGTAGCGTGAAAAAAGTTGTATTAGCGTATTCCGGAGGTCTTGATACTTCAGTCATTATCCCTTGGCTTAAAGAAAATTATGGTTGTGAAGTTATCGCGTTTGCTGCTGATGTGGGTCAAGGAGAAGAACTCGATCCACTTAACGAAAAAGCAATTAAGACCGGAGCTAGTAAAATATATATTGAAGACCTAAAAGAAGAATTTGTTCGGGATTATATATTCCCGACCCTTCGCGCTGGTGCAATTTATGAGGATAAATATTTACTCGGGACTTCTTTTGCGCGACCGTTAATCGCTAAGAAACAGATTGAAATTGCTGAAAAAGAGGGCGCTGATGCAGTATCTCACGGTGCAACCGGAAAAGGTAATGATCAGGTCCGCTTTGAGTTAACCTATATGGCCCTTAATCCACATATAAAGATTATCGCTCCCTGGAAAGATGATCGATGGACACTCAGATCAAGAGAAGATGCCATTGCTTATGCAGAAGCAAGAAATATCCCGCTTACCGTAACCAAAGAGAAAATTTATAGCGAAGATCGAAATATCTGGCATGTCAGCCACGAAGGCGGAGAACTTGAAGACCCTTGGAATTCGCCACTCGATAGGTTATGGGCAATTTCCTCACCGTTGGAAAAAACTCCGGACCAGGCGGAATATGTTGAGATAGAGTTTGAAAAAGGGAATCCTGTCGCTGTTAATGGCAACAAGTTAAGTCCGTTTAATATCGTTGCGACGTTGAACGGCATTGGTGGAAAACATGGTGTTGGGCAGATCGACCTTGTAGAAAACAGGCTTGTCGGAATGAAATCCCGAGGTGTCTATGAGACGCCTGGCGGAACCATTCTGTATGCGGCTCACCAGGCGATAGAATCTCTTGTTCTTGATAAAGAGACCTATCATTACAAACAGCAAATTGCTCTAAAATATGCTGACCTAGTTTATAATGGGCAATGGTTTACTCAAATCAGGGAATCCCTGGATGCTTTTGTGACAAAGACTCAAGAGTATGTAACCGGTGTGGTCAGGTTTAAGCTTTATAAGGGAAATGTAATTCTTGCCGGAGTCAAATCTCCGTATTCTCTTTATCATGAAGAACTCGCTACATTCTCACAAGACGAGATATATAATCAGAAGGATGCAATTGGGTTCATAAAATTATTTGGATTGCCACTGAAAGTTGACGCTCTCTTAAGAAAGAAAAAATAAATGGACAGTTTTATAAACCCAAAACTATGGGGTGGGAGATTTTCCTCTTCTCCAAATGAGCTGGTAGAGCATTTGACAGAATCAATAAGTTTTGATTACCGTCTGTATAGAGTCGATATTATTGGCTCGAAAGCACATGCGAAAGCCTTGGAAAAAATCGGTATTATTTCTCAAAAAGAGTTAACGATAGTAATTGAAGCACTTGATGAAATTATTGCAGACATAGAATCCGGAAATGTTGAATTTCGTGAAGATCTGGAAGATATTCATATGAATGTAGAGTATCTTCTTACGGAAAGGATTGGCGAGCTCGGGAAAAAGATCCATACCGGGCGAAGCCGAAATGATCAGATTGCCACGGATTTACGTCTTTATCTCAAAAAAGAAATTCATCTTATCGTTCTTTTAATATTAGACCTGCAAAAAGTCCTTCTTGCCCTTGCCAAGAATAATATTGATATTATTATGCCGGGGTTTACTCATTTACAAATAGCGCAGCCGGTCCTTTTTTCTCATCATATGATGGCGTACTTTGAGATGTTACAAAGAGATCGGCAGCGGTTCACAGATTGTTTGACTCGTATGGATAGTTTGCCTCTTGGATCTGCAGCACTAGCCGGAAGTACATTTTGCCAGGACCGGAAGTTTTTGGCGAAAGAACTTGAATTTACTTCATATTCAGCAAATAGTATGGATGCAGTTTGTGATAGGGATTTCGCTATTGAATTTTTATCGTCCGCGTCAATATTAATGATGCATTTGAGCCGGTTTTCGGAGGAAATTATTCTCTGGCTCTCTGCACAGTTTCGTTATATTTCAATTGATGACGCCTTTACAACCGGAAGTAGCATTATGCCGCAGAAACGTAATCCTGACGTGGCAGAGTTGACAAGAGGTAAGACTGGACGGGTCTATGGCGATTTGATGGCTATGCTCACTATCATGAAAGGGCTTCCTCTTACCTATAATAGGGATCTTCAAGAGGACAAAGAACCGCTATTCGACACAATCGATACCTTGTCTCTGGTACTTCCAGCGTTTACAGCCATGGTTGAAACCATAAAGGTTGATCGGGAGCACCTTTATAGCCAGTCGAGAGAAGGATTTGCCGGAGCCACGGATTTCGCTGATTTTTTGAGCTGCCAGGGTGTTCCGTTTCGAGACTCTCACCGTATAGTCGGGAATCTTGTTAAGTATTGTGAAGATAATGAAAAGTATTTAGATGAGCTGACAGTTGAAGAACTTTACTTGTTTATACCCAAAGATATCAGCTTGCCGGATGATCTGGATGATCTCCTTTCACCGGAAGCATCCATCAAAGCACGGGAAATACCTGGAGGCACTGGGCGTTCACAGGTAATGAGGGCTATCTCTGCTGCTGAAAAGATTATTTCATCCATATATTAGTCTTCTACCCTTGAGAAACCAACGGTATTGTCTGCCCTAAGCTCCTAAAAAACGTGAATAAATGTTTTTTTCTACTCCTATATCTTTAGAGTTTTGTGAATAGTCTATAATAATAAGTTTATGTTATCATGAGAGTGGGTAAAATCTTGGTAAGGCGGAGGATGAAATGGAGCGAACATTTGTTATGATTAAGCCTGACGCTGTCAGTCGAGGTCTCAGTGGCAGCATTATTAATAGATTTGAACAAAGAAATATTAAAATTGTCGCTATGAAAATGATGATATTATCGGAAAGTTTTGCTGCGATACATTATGCCGAGCATGTTGGGAAAAGTTTTTACGATGAACTTATATCGTTTATCACCTCCGGACCAGTTCTCGCCATGGTACTTGAAAGCCCGAATGTTATTTCAATTGCCAGGGCCATGATGGGGAAAACTAATTCCGCCGACGCAGCGCCTGGTACAATCCGAGGAGATTATTCCATGTCGAATCAACAGAATATAATACATGGATCGGATTCTTTTGAGTCAGCGCAAAGAGAGATCTCTCATTTTTTTAAGAATGAAGAAATTGTTGGATGTTAAATAATATAAGCATTAATAGCGTAGATAACGCACAAAATTCGATAGCAGAAAATAAATCTTCTGGCGATGCCTCCGAACCTCGATTTGATGCTGAACTTAGGCAGGCACAAAAAGAATTACAGCAAAAAAAGAAACCCAGCAATGAGCCCCCGATGCCGTACTCTCCTTTTGGGAATATAATGCAGTGGGATCAGCATTTTTCTGATGTACAGTTAACTGGCAGAGATGCTTTCTCTAATAATTATGAGTCCGAGAATCAATTAAACGAACAAGTATCTCCAACTGAAAAGGGTATTGAAAAAAATAAAACAGAAGATAATAACAAATATGATCTTACAATTCTAAATAAGTTTTCTTCTCGTAATATTAAATCCGATTGGATTTCTCAAAGTCTTACAAATAGTTTTGTTCCTCAATTTATTATCCAAATGCCAGAAAATATGCCATTAAATATTAATAGTTTTGCAAATAAGCTTGCTGAACAAATAAAAGCTTGTAAGATGAATTTCAGCTCAATAAAAATTGCATTATCCCCAAAAGACTTGGGAAATATAAATTTGACAATAAAAATGGTGGATGGTAAAGTCAATATAAGTATTAGTGTTGATTTAGATCAGGAAAGTTTTTTTAAGAATAATTCGAACAATTTACTTAAAGAACTTGAAAAACTAAATATATCAGTCGGTGAGCTTTCAGTTTCTGTAAATAATCATTTTCAGGGAAGTAATAGAGAAGGAACTACTAAAACGTTCTCAACCCTATCCCAAATAGACAACGATAATTATGAAGAGATGACCCCGGCTCAAACTTGTTTTTTTTATAAAAATAATAATTTAATTAATCATATTACCTAGGAGAATAGTTGTGATAGACACTTTTATGGGCTTACCGTTAAGTAATAGCATGTTTTCTCCTGACAATAAGAAGGGTACCGACCAAAGCGGGTATGCAAATTTATATTTTCAACAATCTTTTAACAAAATGTTGGCAGATGTTACTAGTGATAGCAGTAGTGGTATTGGCGGTAATGATGATAATAATTTTGATTTAGGTATGTCACCCTATTCTGCTGGGAATAATAGCCTGAGTTCGTTAATACCTCAGCAAAACAGCTTGTTTTCATCTTCAACTGTTGATCCCACAATTGAAAAGCTTTATCAATTAAACACCTATAGTGCTTTAATTGGTAAAACAATAGAATTCAAAGTATTTGATTATAATCAAGATCTGAAAAAGGGTGTTGCCCAGAAGGTTGTTATTAACGATGGCGCGCCATATTTACTCGTCGGTGATGAAAAAGTTACGTTGGATGATATTGTAGGTATTTCATAGGAACGAAACTTCTCGTAAAGGGTAAACTGTTTATCCTAATCTTATCAAAGAAGGGGATTCGCTATGTCACTTTTAGATGTTATGACAAATGGAAAAAATGCAATGCGAGCCTACGATTACGCTTTGCGAGTAAGTTCTGCGAATATGGGTCAGGTTGAAACGCCTGGTTATAAAGGCCTCGAATATTCTTTTGAAACGGTTTTCAACCAAGTTCTTTCCCAGGGTAGCAGCGGCGATAGCCTCCGAAATACTGGCGGATCGAATCCCAACCAAGCTGGATCTAGTGTTGCTATTTCTGGAGTTAAGGTTAACTTTGAACAAGGCGATATTAAGGAAGGCGGTCCATTGTCTGCCGCTGTATTAGGGAGCGGGCTGTTTATTACCGAAGGAGACGACGGTGGATATTTATATACTCGGGCCGGCGACTTTGAAATAAATGATAGCGGTTTTTTGGTGGATCCCAAAGGTAGAAAAGTCTTTGGATATAAGATTGGTGGCGATGGGAACCCTATCACCTCTGAGTTGGTCCCTATTAAGTCGGAAGGGTACACTGATTTGGGGTTTCAGTATCAGAGTAAATCTGGTGTGTTGATTAATAATTATTCTTCCTATAAAACAGCTAAGGATGCCGGGACTGTCTTGCCTCAGGTGACACAAACATACCAATTGGCACTTACGACATTTTCAAATCGCTCAGGATTGCTGCAACATGATGGCACTACCTTTAAAGAAACCTTGTCATCTGGCAAACCTTTACCCTACAAATTAGCGAATGAAGGCTACGGGGAAATCTATGCAAACTCTCAAGAGAAATCGAACGTTTTTTATATCGGAGAAACGCTGGATGCTCTTGGAGTGCAAAGAGCGATGTCGGCAAGCCTAACGGCTATAAAAATGGCGAGTCAGCAAATCGAAGCTATTACTAAGCAACTAGGTTCATAGACAGGAGAATCGGTACATTGATTAATAAGAGAAAAATATTGCTTACCCCTGAAATTGGTGATTGGACGCTCTATTTGCCTGAAGATATTTCGAAAGATGTAAAGGTAGGGGCGGTTGGAATTTCAAAATTTGATCGGCTATCAAGAGAAGAGCTTGTTCAATCTCATAAAATGCATTATGTTGGATTTGAGAAACTAACGGACTATCTAATCAAAACCTTTAAACTTAAAGTTGAATTATATTCTGTTGATGTGCTCCAAATAGTATATAAGAACGTTGAAGAGCAATTGGGCGAAGATTTTTTCCAAGTATCGGTAACTATAGAAGATAACTTTACATTTTGTCTTTATTTCAAGAATATCATTGCTAATATACTAGTGGATAGAAGTCTTGGCGGGGCTGGACAGATGTCTGAAGAAAATCTTTCCCAGATAGAGCAGAAATTATTTGAGAAGATAACTGAATATATTTTATCCCCTTTCCTTGCATTCTGGGATATTGATAAAACGAAGATAAAAGTTACGGAAGTTATTAATGGCAATAAAGAAGATTTGTCATTAAATCATCAGAGCTCCTATGTTATGTTTGAGGGTAAAGTAGCGATTGGAAATAATAATCCCGGTTCGATAATTTTTGGTTATGGCAGAGAATCTATTATTGAACTAATACGTAGATACGAAGCTAATGAAAAGAAGGCAAAGAGAAGGACCATTGAACTAAAGAAAAGTACACAGCAAAAAATAAAAATAAAATTTAATGTTGAAGTGGGAACTACTGAAATATCGATGAAGGAACTAATGTCATTATCGGAAGGTGATATTATTAAACTTGATACGCCCATAAAAAGTTTTATCAGGGGGAATCTTGTTAATTCGTTGTCATTTAATTGCGTCCCTGGAATAAAAAACGACAAATACGCTATCCAGGTCGTTAATGTTCCTGGACATAATGAAGATGAAGAGCCCAATAAAAATATAGGCATTAGTTTTGTCTCCAAATTAATAAAAAAAGAACCAGGGAAAGATACCTCTGTTGTCTTTGATGAAGCTAAAGAACGAGAACGTAATTTATTGGTACCGGAAGTAGCGCCGGTAGAAGAATCTTATAATCGTTCATTCGTAATTGAAGATAGTCTAACAGAGGCCGAATTTGAACAGTATCAAGCATCTTCCGAAGAGGAAAGCCATGAGCTAAATTATGACGAAGTTAGTGCTGTGAGATCTAGCGAGATTGAAGAAAGTATCCCCCCAACTGAGAATGTACCTACAATCGCTGAGGAAATATTTACTGAAGAAGATAATTTTTCCTGGGATATTAATGATAAAGAACTAAAGGAAGATGAATAATAAGAGGAGGAGCGTTAATGGCGCAAGAAAAGGGCAAGAAAAAAGTTAAAAATGATGAAGATATGATTCTTGATGATGATAAAATTACATTAGATAAAGATGGAGATGCTTTTGAAGTAAATATGATCGAGTTTCCAGACTTGCATTCTCCTGATAGCAAAGCAAATTTTAATTCGGATATATTTGATAACATTCCTGTTAAAGTTACTGCTGAGCTCGGTAGTTCGATGGTCTCTTTAAAAGATGTTTACGAGCTTTCTGAGGGGGCTATTATCGAACTGGATAGACATGCGGGAGAGCCGTTAGATTTGCTCGTCAATGGACAATTAGTTGCACAAGGCGAGGTCGTAGCTGTCGACAATAACTACGGTATAAGAATAAAAACAATAATTAAGAATAAAAAATAATTTTCTATGAAGTTTATATTCCCTCTAGTTATACTTATAATAGAATGCGCAGACATACTTGAGGCTGTGGAAAAGAGTTCTGTCTCATTTCCATACTATGATTATCTCAAGAGTGTTACCATTATTCTTGTCTTATTATTCATTTTTATGGTAATCCTTAAGAAGGTAGTTCCCAGGAAAAAATATGAAGGGAAATCGCGCGACCTGATTACGGTACTCGATAGAGTGCAAATAGAGCCAACCGTAGCTTTGTACATGATTAAATTGAAAAATAAAATATGGTTATTGAGTGTCGGCAATAAAAATACTCAGTTGATAAGTGATATTTCCGAACTCATCACCGATGACGACTTTGAATTGAAGCAGAATAGTTTTTCTTTCCAGGAAATCTTGGATAAAATTGTAAAGAAATAACGAGGAAATATGACAATTAACAGAAGAAAAATAATGAAATTACTTTTTTTTATATTCACGTTCCTCTTGGCGGGGTCAGCGGTATACGCTGCCGTAGCACATCCTGCAGTTGCTGAACCTATTAGTTTTTCTTTAGATACTATAAAAAAGCCGTTGGTATTTAGTGACAGTATTTCTTTGTTAATTGCCTTGTCGTCTATCTCCTTAATCCCGTTTTTTCTCATTACGACAACTTCTTTTTTACGTATTATTATTGTACTGGGTTCCTTGCGTATGGCATTGGGTACTCAGCAGTCTCCTCCTAATTCCGTGCTCATTGCCGTTGCCCTATTTTTAACTGTTTTCATTATGTCTGGTGTGTGGGGGCAAATTGAGAAGACGGCATTAGTTCCTTATAATAAAGGAAAAATTAGCCAGGAACAGGCTATTAATAATGCAATTACCCCACTAAAAAGCTTTATGCTCAGACAGGTAAAAGAGTCAGATCTGGCATTGCTGATCCAGATATCTAAGATTAAAGTTGCAAAACCGGATGATGTGCCTATCTGGGTTGTTATTCCAGCGTTCATAATGTCTGAGATTACTATTGGGTTTTCAATTGCTTTTGTTATTTTTATCCCGTTTGTTCTCGTAGACTTGATAGTTGCAAATGTTTTATTATCTTTGGGGATGTTTATGCTTTCTCCGGTTATGATTTCGTTACCTTTTAAAATTCTTTTATTTGTATTGGCAGATGGATTTGCCTTAATAACCAAAGGGTTATTGTTAAGCTTTCATTGAGGTTGGATGAATATGTTAATTAAAGTATATCGTAGTGCCTTTTTTTTTTTAATATGCACGCTTTTTTTGTTTTCTAGTATAAACGCAGCTTCACTGTATCCGATTATAAAAAAGCCCATTGAGATTAGGCTAACTGCAAAAGTCGTTCCTTCCTCTGTCGTGAAAATGGCGATTTATAATGGAGTTGAAAACTCTATTGTGTTAGAGCCAGGTACTTTGTTTCAGCTTAAAGAGCAAAATATTCCTGACATAAACTTCATGGATGAGAAGGAGCTCAGGCTTAGCATTCCTATTGCAATTATTCGGAATGATAGTGTTGAAAAGGAATTGTTAATAGAAATAATTGCACGCTTAGATGATATCAACGTAGGAGAAAGCGTTGATAGGTTATTTATTAGTAATAATCCTGAAGAAGTAAATCACTCCGGCCTATTGTTAAAAGGAACAATGCAGGAAGAGAAGACAGGGGTCCTTCTTTTTTATCATAAGAATCTTTCTGATGCCAACAAGGATGTAATTTTCTCAGTCACAAATCATGAAAATCATCCTGTGTGGATATACGTTACTCCTGGCATGGGTGGTCCAAGCGAAGATGGCGTTTTTGTCGGGCATTTGGCAACGAAAAGGTATTTCCAGAATTTTATGGGAAAAACCGGTGCTTTTCTTTACATTCCTGCGTTATCAACCAGAGTTGTTTATAAAAATGCTGCAAAAATAAAACAAATTGTCGCTGGTGTATTTCGAATAGAAAAACTATCCCCGGGGAGAATCTCTTTATATACGATGATGGTAGATAAACAGACAGAATCGGTAGCCCAATATGTTTGTTTTGAAAAAGAAGAAAAGGGACATGTCGGAGGAATTTTTACTGGCGGTTATAAGCTTATTGATAAAAAATATGTTATTGGAAATGATATTTTGAATATCAGGGTCGGAGACTCTCCCTTTCTTTGCGACGAGCTTACGAATTCTTATTTGCTTGGAAACTATGGGCTGACTTATAAATTGAATATAGAATTAATAAATAATTATAAAGAATTAAAAAAGATAAGCCTTTTCTTTGTTCCTTCTGGAGGTATTGCTCGAGGTGTATTCCTCTATGAAAAGAATATTATCGAGACAGGTGTTGTTAATCCGATGTTCTCAAATGATAACGCGAAAATAATCTCCGTGGAGGTTGAGCCCTTCCAGAGAAAAAATATATCGCTAATAACTATGCCGCAACCTGGTTCCTTTTACCCTGTTAATCTGGTTTTGAAGACTGAAGAATAAGAAAGGAGATATTCATGAACCAAAGTTTAGCGATAAATATCTTGTATGAAGGGATTATGCTTCAACTAATATTAGTGCTTCCAATTATCGTTACCGGATTAATTATTGGTTTAATGGTTGCGCTTTTTCAAGCGGTTACTCAGATTCAAGAGCAGACGTTAACCTTTGTTCCCAAAATGGTAGTGGTCATGGTAATGATAATCGTGCTTGCTCCATGGATGTTCTCATCTATGATAGATTTCGTAGTTCATACTTGGAGTAATATACCCATGTATGCCAGATAATTATGATAATTCCTGGAATTTATATTAATTTGTTCTTTTTGGTCATGGTAAGGTTGGCTGGTTTTTTTACAACAGCACCGGTTTTCAACTCTAAGCTTATTTCCACAAGAGTCAAAACCGCATTGATCTTTTGGCTGACATTAATTATCATGTTTGTTATCCCGATACCCAAAAATATCCCTGAATTTTCCTCTTACTTCATCATTTATCTTATACATGGCTTTTTATTTGGGGCCCTGATAGGTGCCATAGCAAATTTCATTTTCTCAGGAGTACAGTTTGCCGGGTCGCTAATGGATATGCAAATGGGACTCAGTGTTGCGCAGACTTTTGACCCTATGGTTGGCGCTCAGGTCACTATAATGGAAAGACTGATGCAGTTCCTGTGTTTATTGATTTTCATTAATCTCAGAGGACATCATATATTACTCGGTGGTATTTATGAAAGCTTCAGGATGTTTCCGGTAACGAGCATGATCAATTTAGAAAATTCATACATCAGTATTATTGAGCTTTGCAAGTTACTTTTTTACATAGGAGTACAAATCTCAGCACCCATTGTCCTGGTTATATTTTTATTGGATTTTTCTTTTGGAATTATTTCGCGAGTAGCACCGCAAGTTAATGTTTTTCAGCTGGGCTTTCAGGTGAAGCCAGTTCTTGGCGGGTTAATATTTATACTCCTTTTGCCATTGATGATTGATAGAATTACAGCCTATTTACTTCCAATAAATGATCATATACTGAAATTGTTTGCACTTCTGCAAAGTGGATGATCTAAAATTCTCGATTCCATTTTCGTTGTAAATTATTAGATTTCCATCGATTTCATTAAATATCAAAAAACAAAGGGAATATTAACTGATGGGCGAGCAAGCCGGAGATAAAACAGAGGAACCTACCCCGCACAAATTAAGGGAGGCTAGAAAAAAGGGCCAGATAGTTAAGAGTAAGGAAGTAACTACGGCATTCCTGCTGCTTTCCTCCTATTACGTATTGAAGGCCAATGCTCCCATGATGTGGGAAGAGATTAACAAGTACCTCTATTTTAACTACTCTTTTATATCCAAACCCCTTACTGCGAGTATTTTTGGTGTTCTGCTTACTCAGGCTGTTTTTACGTTTTTCAAAGTTTTAACACCGCTTTTTCTAACAATTTTAGGTGTAGCAGTTTTAGCAGAAATTCTTCAGACACAGTTTAACTTTTCTACTGATCCGCTCATGCCAAAACTATCTAAAATTAACCCTCTTGAAGGGTTTAAGCGAATGTTTTCTATGAAAGGAATTATTGAGCTCATTAAATCGTTAGCGAAAATCGGAATAGTGTTGTGGATTACCTATAAAGCTATTTTTGCGGATATACATAAGATATTAACCGTAAGTTCATTGCCCTTGATGGCCTTTATGAGGTTGACTGGCGAAATTGTTATGAGAATTGTAACCAGGGTTGGTATTTTTTATTTGATGATTGCTATGCTGGATTATTTTTATCAGAGATATGAATTTATGAAGGGAATGCGCATGTCGAAGCAGGAGATCAAAGAAGAGTATAAAAAACTTGAGGGAGATCCCCAAATCAAGCAGAGAATGCGTCAGATGGCACGTGAGGCAGCTATGTCTCGAGGAATGGGCAAAGTCCCCAGTGCAGATGTTGTTGTGACGAACCCGACACATATCGCTGTGGCAATTAAATATGATGCTTCGATAATGAAAGCACCTCAGGTTATAGCCAAAGGACAATTGAAGTTGGCTGAAAAGATTAAGGCAATTGCGGAAGAGAATAATATTCCTATTGTTGAAAAAGTTGAGTTGGCTCGGGCTCTTTTTGCTTCTGCTGAGATTGGTGGAGAGGTGCCTTTTGATCTGTACCGGACTGTCGCAGAAGTACTGGCCTTTGTTTACGAGATCAAAAAACAAAAACGGCAGCCTCGCGCTTTGTAGGTATGTGTGTTGTTTTATTTATGTCTTCAAGCTATAATTGTAAGAAGATTATTACGCCTAATTAGTGCAGATAAGATACGTTATGAGCTTGGATTAGTTGTTTGAAGGACGAAGGCGATTTAGGTAAGGTACCCAGTGCGCTGAGCGCCTGCTGTTTAACACAAAATTTATAATAGTGTTGTAAAAATACATATGGATTTCCTAAAAAAATTTCGAGAAAAAATTCCAATTTCTGACTTTTTAGTTTCTTTGATGCTTGTTTTAATAATAAGCCTCATGGTAATTCCTTTACAGACGTGGATGCTGGATATCCTGTTAGTGCTAAGTATGGCACTCGGGATCATGGTTCTTTTGGTCGCGATATTTCTTAATGAACCCTTGGATTTTGCTGCGTTTCCTTCTATTTTGCTCGTATTAACTCTTTTTCGGCTATCCTTGAATATCTCGACAACCCGATTGATCCTCTCTCTGGGAGAGGAGTTTGATGGCGAAGTCATACATGCCTTTGCCGAATTTGTAACCAAAGGTAATTTTATCGTTGGTGTTGTAGCTTTTTCTATTATAACGATTGTTCAATTTATGGTTATTACAAAAGGTTCTGAACGAGTAGCTGAGGTTGCTGCTCGATTTACCTTGGACGCCATGCCCGGAAAACAAATGAGTATTGATGCTGATCTTAATGCAGGGTTGATCGACGCTAATGAGGCTAGGGCGAGAAGAAAAAAGATTGAAAGGGAAGCAACTTTTTTCGGTTCGATGGACGGGGCTAATAAATTTGTTCGCGGAGACTCGATTGCCGGTATTATTATTGTGTTCGTTAATATCATCGGGGGTATATTGATTGGAAAATTTCAGCAGAACCTGGAAATAAGGGACGCACTGGAGACCTTTGGCCGCCTGACGATTGGTGACGGACTTGTGACTCAGGTGCCAGCTTTGCTCATCTCTATTGCCACGGGTCTCGTAATAACCAAGTCTGCCTCAGAAGTCAGCTTAGGAACAGATATTCAGAAACAGATATTAAAGGAACCAAAGGCGTTTCTTTTTACTGCGGGCATTTTGTTTATGTTCGGTTTGGTACCCGGGTTGCCGACATTCCCTTTTCTCGCATTAGCGGGAGGCTCCGCATTGGTTGGTGTAACGTTATTAAAAGCGAGAAAAGACGAAATGGAAGTAGCTCAAATCGCCGGGGATTCCACTGCGAAAGAAGCCCTTAAGAAACCGGAGAATTTGCTAGGGACCTTGAGTCTGGATCCTATTAGCTTGAAAACCGGTAGGAACTTGATCCCTCTTATTGACCCGGCTCAGAACGGGCCTCTGCTTGAGCGGATTACGCTTGTCAGGTATCACATAGGACAAGACTTGGGCTTTGTTATTCCTGGTGTTCGGGTAATGGATGATCTCAGCCTTGCGCCTAATGCTTACAAAGTTGAAATTCGTGGTACCAAGGTATCGTTAGGGGAAGCCTTTACTGATTGTTATTATATTAAGCATGGTTTAAAAGAATTGAGAGAAAGAAATGTTTCAGGTATTGAAGTCATAGATCCCGTAACCCTTGAACCTGCCGTTTGGGTTTCTCAGGACCATGGCCGAGTTTTACAGGAATTGGCAATACCTGCGCAAACTGCCACAGATTATATAACAAGCCATTTCTCTGAGGTAATAAAGCGGCATGCCGATGAAATAATGACCAGGCAGAATGTTCAATCACTCTTGGAATTGGTGAAAAATACAAATGCAGCTATTGTTCGTGAATTGGTTCCTGATATGCTGTCCTTGGGGCAGGTTCATAAGGTTTTGCAGAATTTAGTAAAAGAAAGAGTTTCGATCAGGGATTTATCTACTATTTTGGAACGGCTCGCAGATTATGCTCATGTGTCGCGAGATACGAATTTGCTTGCTGAGTACGTTCGTCAGTCGCTCGCTCGTCAAATATGTTCCTCATACACTGATAAAGATGAAATGTTAACAGTCCTTACCATTGATCCTCGACTTGAAGAAACGATGATCGGTTCCGTTCATCAATCAGAATATGGTTCCTTCCTTGCCTTAGATCCCAATATTGGTGAAAAAATATTAAGCCAGTTATCGGAACACTTTAAGAATTTTACAAGAATGGGAAGACCGCCGGTCGTGCTCTGTTCTCCACGGTTAAGGCCGCACTTCAAACGATTTACAGAACGGAATTTCCCGGTATTGGCTGTTTTGTCATATAATGAGGTAGTTTCGCAGGTGAAAGTTCAATCAATCGGTATTATTTCTGATGACTATTAATTAAAGGATAGAATATAGGTTTGATTTTTTTATAAAAAGAATATTTGTGGATATATAGTTCATATCCATTTATAATGAGAGTGGTATTATTAATCCGGCTATGAAGGAATTCCATGGAAAAGAAGTACTCAAGGCGAGAGTTGCAAGGCTGGGGATCAGTTAAGCACCCGATTATTAGGGAAGAGCTTGATATTGTTAAGTTCGATGTGTTGCCAGAGATTAGCGACGAGTTTTCCAATAATGTCGAGAGGTTGGTTGAGACTGTTTTAGTGGGGTTAGGATTTCCAAAGAAACAAGAATTAGATATTGAGAATAATGAGCATTTAAATATATGTGATATGTATGAAGAATTAGAGCAAGCCGGGCTTAGATATATATCATCAGTTAAGATTAATAGAAGTGGCGAATGATCAATATGAAATGGGAAGAAATTGAAAACGAAGTTTTGGATAACGTAAAAGGGTATATGGTTAAAGAATACTCGAATGTGATATTGTCAAAATTTAATTCAAAAATAATTTCGATAGTATACAATTATACCGCCCATCTTCCTAAACATGTAGTAAGCTCTGAATTCGATGATTTGGCTAATATTGCCAAAATAGAGTTTGTTGAAACAATTAAATCTTGGGATCCGCGCCTAAAATGTGATATATGGGCTTTCGCTTATACGAGAATGACGGGAGCGATGAAAGATCATTTGCGATATTTGACGAAAGCTGATCCTGGGCGTCTTTATAACTGGATAAATGATGCTGCGTATGTTTATTTGACTGTTAATAATACTGAAAATATGCAGACGAAGATTGAGAATAGTATTCAATTGTCAGATGCGATGAAGAGTCTGTCTTTTGTCGAGAGAACTATAATAAATAAACGTTATAAAAATGATAAGACGTTTAAAGAAATAGGTACTGAGATTAATTTGAGCGAGTCGCAAGTGACGAGAATATATAAAGAAGCCGTTACTAAAATGCGAAAAATTATTGGTGAATAATAATTAGTATTCTAAGCGGCTGAGATATTGATGCACTACTTTGATATATTTATTTCTGCTTTTTTTATTTCATTAATACTAACTCCTATTGTTAAAAAGTTATCGATTAAGGCTGGGTTTTTTGATATTCCTAATGAACGGAAAGTTCATTCCATGCCTATTGCCCGTCTAGGCGGAGTTGGAATATTCTGCGGGTTTATCGCCTCTTTTTTTGTCGTTCATTTTATTTATAATATTCCTCTAGAAAAAACATTAAGTAGTATAATGATCGGTAGCTTTTTTATCGTCATATTAGGTTTTTTTGACGATATAAAAGAATTGCGTGCATCGGTTAAGCTGGCTGGACAATTGTTTGTGGCAATTATTACTGCAATCAGTTTTCATGGGATAGGTTTTGGTATTCAAATTGAATTTATTTCGAATCCTTTTGGTGGCGGACTTATCCATTTGGGAGCTCTGAGTGTTCCGATTACAGTTCTATGGATAATAGGCATAATAAATGCAATGAATTTGATTGACGGATTAGATGGGTTAGCATCCGGAGTGACAGTGATCGCAGGGTTTAGTCTGTTTTTAGGTGCGTTAGTGACTGGAGAGATAACTGCGGCGTTTATTACTATTGCGATAATTGGTGCGACCCTCGGTTTTCTGAAGTATAATTATAACCCTGCTTCAATTTTCATGGGTGATACCGGCAGTATGCTTCTTGGTTATGTTCTTGCCACCGTTTCTATTATAGGAGTTTTGAAAAGTACGACGTCAATTGCGTTAGCAGTGCCAATTCTTGCAATCGGGATACCAATTTATGATACTATCTCGTCAATTATCCGGCGGTTAAAAAGAGGTCAGCCAATATTTAAAGCAGATGGACAACATATCCATCATAGATTATTATACATTGGATTTACGCATAAGCAGGTTGTGAAAATAATGTATTTTGCTAGTATCCTTTTAGGCTTTTGTTCATTAATCATGACGATGCTCAGTGGTGTTCAGAGTTTGTTAGCTCTTATATTTATATGTATAATAATAGCAATTGGAATAATTAAAATTCAAAAAGAAACGAATTACTAATTCTATGTCTACAGTAACAATAACAGGAAATAAGAGATTAACCGGAACCGTATCCGTTAGTGGTGCTAAGAATGCGGCGTTACCAATTCTAGCTGCAACGTTAATGTTGGAAGGTGAATCCGTTATTGAGAACGTTCCCAATTTAACAGATGTCACGACGGTTATTCGGTTGTTACGAGCATTAGGTGTTCGTGCAGAATACTGCAAAAATGTAGTGAAGGTCTGGAATTATAGCAAAATAAGGCATATTGCCCCTTATGAGCTCATTACCAAAATGCGTGCATCCTTTTTTGTTGCGGGACCGGTTTTGGCAAAGTCAGGATTAGCAAAGATACCTATGCCTGGTGGGTGTGCAATTGGCGCAAGGCCGATTGATATTCATTTGAAAGGTTTTGAGAAGCTTGGAGCAAAAGTAAGTCAAGAGCATGGGTTTGTTGTTCTTGAGGCGAAAAGTCTGCACGGTAATAATATTCATTTAGATTTTCCAAGTGTAGGCGCTACAGAAAATATTATGATGGCTGCTTGTTTCGCACATGGAGATACAACAATTGAAAATGCAGCTACTGAGCCGGAAGTCGTTGATCTTGCTAATTTTCTTAATTCCGCCGGCGCTAACATTACAGGAGCGGATAGTGGTACTATTTCTATTCAAGGACAGAGAACGCTAAGAGGAATTAATTATTCAATAATCCCAGACCGGATAGAAGCTGGTACGCTTATTATTGCAGCTGCTATTGCTGGTGGGGAAGTTCTTGTAGATAAGATTAATCCGGCCCATATCGATGCAATGCTCCATAAACTAAGAGAGATGGGCTTGGAAATGGAGATTAGGGAATCCGGTATACTAGTAAGATCAAATAAACAGCTTAATGCAATTGACTTGGAAACCTTGCCTTACCCTGGTTTCCCAACTGATATGCAAGCACAGTTTACCTCTTTGCTTACACTAGCAAAGGGAACCAGTGTCGTAACTGAAACTATTTTTGAGAATAGATTCATGTATATTCCTGAGCTAATCAGAATGGGTGCAAAGATAAAGGTTAAAGGGCGATCTGCTATTGTCGAAGGCGTTGAGAGCCTCTCCGGAGCCCCGGTACAATGCTCGGATCTGCGGGCTGGCGCAGCTTTGTGGCTGGCTGGGTTGGCGGCAAAGGGCAATACGGTTATCTATGGTAATGGCCATGTATATCGCGGCTACGAACTGTTTCAAGAGAAATTGAATAATCTCGGTGCCAGCATCGAAAAAGTTTTATAATAACAATTGTTTTAATGAATAGAAGTTGTGTCTCTGCTAACTGGGATAAGACAAATAACAGGGGGTAGTTAGAGGTAGTAAATGGCTGAGAAAAAAGGCACGGATATAAAAAGTATAATTACTAAGCTAAAGAAATTTTATAGTGGAAAAAATATCATTCTTCTTGGAATTTGGTTCATCTCTTGGTTTTTCCTGTCACTGATCTTAATATCTCCTTATATTTCAAAAGGGTTAAATCTCAAAGTTGGCGAAAGAAGTAATGTCCAGGTAGTGAGTCCTCAATATTTTGAGATACAAACCAGGGCTAATAAAAAAGAAACAGAGCAGTTGAGAGAATTAAAGGCGAGCCAGGTAAAAGATGTTTATTCTATTAATCAAGAAGTTAATCAGGATGTAAATCTCAATGTCACAAATTTTTTTAAAGCCCTCCGTGAATATCGGATAGATGAAAAAAAACTAATTAAACCAGTATTAAATGCTAGTTTGACAAAGAGTTATTTTAGCCGGTTATCTAAATCTAATGATCAGCAATTCGAGGTTATCTCCGATACCGTTAATAGAATAATCGATAAGATCACGAATCGTGGTGTTTCTGACATCAATGATGAGGAAATCCAGATAATTATTTCAAATGAATTGAAAAAAAATCAGAGCTTGCGTGCATACAAAGAAGTCTTGACTGATTTAGTGAAGAACTTTTTAATTCCAAACATATTTTATGATGAACAGAAGACGAATGAGTTAAAGAAGGTTGCAAGGAATTCTATTTCTCCGATTGTTACTGCATATAGAAAAGGTGAACCTATTCTATATGCCGGGGACATCGTTAATCAGGATCATTATAATGTTTTAAAATATTTAGGGTATGTAGGCGTTTCAGCAAATTACAATAAAATATTCAGTTTATCTATGCTGGTATTCATGTTGTTATTTTTGATTGAGAGATTTCTTTATTTTTTTAAAAAAACTATTGCTGCTGAAGTTAAATATGTTTTATTGATTAATTTGTTTTTAGTAGGCTGTCTCTTTTCTGCCAAATTGGTATCCCTTATTCCAAGTTTTAATTTGAAGTTTTTGATTTCCTTTAATCCAATTCCCGAACCGCAGTTTGTGTCATTTATGGCCTTGTTTATCATGCTGTTAGTAGTTCTGGTTAATAGGGAAGTTGCATTGTTTGTTGGCTTCATCGCTTCTCTTTTGGTCGGCGTGGTATTCGCTTCAGTTTCAGTTGCAATTTATAATTCCATTATTGCCGCCTTTGCAGTTTTTAATGTGTCAAATGTCTATGAAAGAAAGAATCTGACGAAAGCTGGCTTTAATGTCGGGGTAATTTCGATATTAGCCACATTAGTCCTTTATGAAAATCATAATCCTCAAAACATTTTCTTTACTTTATTAGGTGGGTTTCTTGTAAGTACAGTATCGGCAATTATTACCATCGGTATTATTCCTTATTTTGAAAGCATTTTTGGTATTTCAACCTCTATGCTGTATATTGAACTTAGCAACCCGAATCATCCATTGCTGCGCAGGCTCATGATGGAAGCCCCTGGTACCTATCATCACTCAACCGTTGTTGCTTCTCTTGCTGAGTCAGCCACGGAGGCTATCGGAGGTAATTATTTACTCGCAAGAGTTGGAAGTTATTATCATGATATCGGCAAACTAAAAAGGCCTTATTTTTTTGTTGAAAATCAAATTCACGATGAAAATCCACACCAGAAATTGTCTCCAAGACTTAGCGCTATTATTATATTGTCCCACACGAAAGATGGTGCAGAGGTTGCCAAAGAGTATCATTTACCGGTAGATATTATAAATATTATTGAACGCCATCATGGAGATAGTCTCGTTTATTATTTTTATCAGAAATATATTCAAAAAGAAAATGTAGAAGTTGTTTCTGAAGAGCAATTTCGTTATAGCGGACCGAAACCTCAGAGCAAAGAAGCTGCAATAATAATGTTGGCAGATACGATCGAAGCTGCTGTTCGAAGCATGGATAAGCCAAGTCCTCCGAAGATTGAAGGCATGGTAAAGAAGCTAATTAAAGAAAAAATTGATGACGGACAACTTAATGTATCTGCCTTAAGCTTATCTGAGATAGAAAAAATTAAAAACTCTATTATCAAGACCTTGATTGGTATATATCATTCCCGTATAGATTATTCTCCGGAGAAAATTGTTCAGGAGCTAGAAGGCAAAAAAAAGGATGATTAGCAGCGGAATATGACAAAAGTAATTATTAATTATGAAAAATCTAGGGACTACAAATTAATTGCTAAGGATGATCTCATTGATGGGATGAAAAAAAAAGATTTCGAGAAACTCTTAAGAGCGATAACTCGGTTCCTTATGAAGAAAAATAACTGTAATGAAACAGAAGTAAATATAGTTTTTTGTGATAATGAATATATTAAACAGCTAAATTCCAGGTATAGAGACAAAAATGAGCCAACAGATGTTTTGTCGTTTTCTTTTGATGACCGTGAATTTCTTGGAGAGGTCTACCTGTCATTAGAGTATATTGCCGAGCACGATAAGATGATTGGCAAAGACTATGTTCAGGAAATTGGTTTTTTGCTGATTCACGGATTATTACATCTTTTAGGGTATACTCATTATGATGAAGAAAATTCAATAAAAATGAAAGATCAGGAGCAGTATTATTATAAAGAATTTGAGAGATTATATAATGCGTAAGAGATCTGTAAGAATTCTAGATAGTTTTGGGTATGCGATTAGAGGTTTGTATTACGCGTTCCGTTCCCAGCGGCATATGAAGGTACATGTAACGGTCGCTACCGCTATTGTTTTCGCAGGGTTTAATTGCGAAATAACAAAAATCGAATGGTTGCTTCTAGTGTTAGCAATATCAGGCGTTATGGTGACGGAGTTAATCAATACGTCTATTGAATTAAGCATTGATCTTGTAACCAAGAAACTAAGACCGCGGGCAATGCTTGCAAAAGACGTAGCAGCAGGTGCTGTGTTTTTATCTGCAATTGCCGCAGTTATAATTGGCATTATCATTTTTGGGGACAAGTTTCTGGAGATGATAGCAACGTTGATATAGCAGTATAATAAAAATTCCCTTTTTGAACAGATAACTGGATGTTTAAAATCGAAAGTATATATCTGTTGTAAAAATGATATAATAATCATGATGATAATTCATATCATTATACTTTTTGAAATTAGCTAATAACTTAATTATTAAGGAGTGAACCATATTTTGGAACTTTTTGGACACTATATATTCTACTTATGGATTATAGTATTGGTATTGTTGGTCATATTATCTGCTTTTTTTTCTGGTGCCGAAACTGCAATAACCGCGGTAAATAAATATAAAATAAGAAACTTAAGCGAGAAAAAAAATAAAAATGCCAGAATCCTCCATGGCTTGTTAGAAAGGCCTGGAAGAGTTATTACAACACTGCTTATCGGGAGCAATATTGCTAATATATCTGCGTCTGCATTAGCAACTGCGATTGGTATCACGTATTTGTCCGGCTATTTCGATATCGCTTTGATTACGTCTGTTGTAACCGTGTTGATGACAATTATCATAATTATTTTTGGTGAAATTATCCCGAAAAATGCTGCAATTACTCATTCTGAAAAAGTTTCTTTGCTGCTCGCTCCTGTTGTCAGTGTTGTTCTGAAGTTAATGGGGCCGATTTCTTCGCTATTAAGCAATATCTCTAGATTACTTATCAGGCTTTTTGGCGGGCCGCTTCCTGAAAAGGGGTCGTTATTAACCACGGAAGAACTGCAAATGATGCTCAAGGTTTCTGAAGAAGAGGGTATTATCGAAGAAGAAGAAAAAGAAATGATCCAGGGGATTTTTGAATTGAGTAATATAATCGTGAGAGAAATAATGACTCCACGTATTGATATGGCTTGTGTGGAGATTAATGCTACGATAGCGGATGTTATTGATATTGCTTTTGCGTCTGGTCATTCTCGAATTCCGGTTTATGAAGAGGTTATTGATAATGTCAAAGGAATTATTTATATAAAGGATTTACTTAAAGTCACTAATGAAGAAAAAAAATCAGGAATAAAGAAATACCTTCGGGAAGCTTATTATGTGCCTGAAACGAAAAAAGTCGATGAGCTATTGACTAAAATGAGAATTGCCAAGAATCATATTGCAATTGTCGTAGATGAGTATGGTGGTACGTCAGGCGTGGTATCTATCGAGGACATTCTTGAGGAAATTGTTGGCGATATCCAAGATGAATACGACGAAGAAGAACCCCCAATGGTAAAAAAAATTGATGAACATCTTTATCTTTTTTCTGCGAAGGTTAGTATTTGGGAAATTGATGAGTTGTTGGAAGTTTCAATTCCTGAAGGGGAAGATTATGATACGTTAGGCGGGTTTCTTTGCGATGTGGTGGGGGAGATCCCTCATAAAGATCGTATTATTGAGTGGGAAAACTTGACATTCAAGGTGGTTGAAGCAAGTAAACAGCAGATTTTGCTTGTTCAAGTGCAAGTCCATCCACTGAATGAACAATCAGATGAAAACGAGCCGAGAGAATAAAAGAAATAAGAAAGGTTATTTAGATGAGTGAATATGGTAAGACGAAATACATATTTGTAACAGGTGGTGTAGTATCTTCTCTTGGAAAAGGGATAACCGCTGCTTCACTTGGCAGGCTTCTAAAAAATAGAGGAGTTAGCGTTTCCATAGTGAAATTTGACCCTTATATCAATGTTGACCCGGGTACCATGAGCCCTTATCAGCATGGAGAAGTTTTTGTTACTGAAGATGGGGCTGAAACAGATCTTGATCTAGGCCATTATGAGAGATTTATTGATGTTAACCATACTAAAAGTAATAATGTAACCGCTGGGATGATCTACGCTTCAGTTATTGCCAAAGAGCGACGCGGAGATTATTTAGGCGGGACTGTCCAGGTTATTCCCCATATTACAAATGAAATCAAAGAACGCATAAAAAGAGCGACGAAGGACCGCCATTTTGATGTTGTTATCATTGAAATCGGCGGGACTGTGGGTGATATTGAAGGTCTTCCTTTTCTTGAGGCTATAAGGCAGTTTCGAAAAGAGATTGGCCGAAACAATGCAATTAATATCCATGTTACGCTAGTTCCTTATCTCAATTCATCAGGTGAGTTTAAGACTAAGCCAACTCAGCATAGTGTAAAAGAATTGCGTAGTATCGGGATACAGCCTGACATTATTGTATGTAGGACTGAACGTCCGATGGAAGATGACCTTAAAGAAAAAATCTCATTGTTTTGCGATGTTGAAAGGGAAGCTGTGATTGAGATGGCGGATGTCCCTTCAATTTACGAAGTGCCTATCATGCTTGAAAAAGAAATGCTCGATGACATTGTTATTAAATATCTAGGATTAAAGGCTAAATCAAGGAATTTGGTTGAATGGAAGAAAATGATTAGTAAGATGAAAGCTTGTCAGGATGTTGTGAATATTGCAATAGTTGGCAAGTATGTCGAGCTGTCAGATGCCTATATATCGGTAGTCGAGTCACTTCGGCATGCTGGAATTGATTGCGAACACAAAATATTTATTAAATGGATAAATTCAGAAAATGCAGAGACACAGGGTATTGAACATGAGCTGTCCGATGTCCATGGTATCGTTGTTCCTGGAGGCTTTGGTTCTAGAGGTGTCGAAGGAAAGCTGATGGCAATAAAGTATGCCCGGGAAAACAATGTTCCTTATCTAGGATTATGCCTTGGTATGCAGTGTGCAGTAATTGAATTTGCCAGGAATGTACTTGACCTTAAAGATGCACATAGTACCGAATTCGCCCCTAATTCCGCTTATCCGGTTATCGATCTTCTACCAGAACAGAAGGATGTCGTTGACCTGGGCGGAACGATGCGGTTAGGCGTATATGCCTGCAAAGTGAAAGACAAGACTATATTGAGAACTGCATATCAGTCAGAAGTTATTTACGAGCGCCACAGGCATCGTTATGAGTTTAATAATCATTATAGAAAAGTATTTGAAGAAGCCGGGATGGTTTTTTCCGGACTTTCGCCTGATGATCGATTAGTTGAAGTTGTTGAAATACCAGCGCATCCTTTTTTTATTGCTACCCAGTATCATCCTGAGTTTAAGTCGCGACCGAACAATCCTCATCCGTTATTTCGGGCATTTGTGAAAGCAGCTATTGTTTATTCTGGAGAACAAGGAAAATTGTTTGAATAATGAATGAAAACTTTTTGCGGCTAATCGACGTTAATATTAATCGAGCTTCTGAAGGGTTGAGGGTAGTAGAAGAGATAATTCGCCATATTGACGGGAATAAAGAATTATTTTCATTGATTAGGGATGTTCGACATAAAGTCAATAATCTGTCCAATAATTATCCAGATAAGATCTACACAAGAAAATCTCAAAGCGATCCTGGTCGTGCATCTTCTGTCCCAATGCGAAAAGATGTGAGAGATCTCGTCCATGCCAACCTAAAGCGAGCGCAGGAAGCGTTGAGAGTCTTGGAAGAAGTGTGTCTCGAAAAAGAATACTGCACCGAACTTCGGTTTGCCGTTTATGAAATGGAAAAAGATATCGTAAGCCTATTTGTGGCAAAGTACGATCTTCATTGTATGAAGCTTTACGTTATCTCCAGTGACGCGGATGTGCTTCTAAAGGCATGTCAGGAAGGTGTGAGTATCATACAATTAAGAGATAAGATATCGAATACCCAAGAGATTATTACCAAAGCAAGAAAGATTAAAGACGGCTTGAGTCTGGTTTCCCAGAAAGTAATCTTTATTATTAATGATAGACCAGATATCGCGAAGATAATTGACGCGGATGGTGTTCACATCGGGCAAGAAGACATGTCAGTTCAAGAAGCCCGTGAGATCGTTGGGCCTACGAAAATAGTAGGAAAATCGACTCACAGTATTGACCAGGCAAAAGCTGCCCAAGCGGAAGGCGCAGATTATATCGGGGTCGGGCCATTATGGGCGACACCTACAAAGGCCGGTAGGGCTGCCGTTGGGCTTGAGTTTTTAGAAGCAGTTGTTCAGTCAATAACTATTCCCTTTGTTGCAATTGGCGGGATAAATAATGAAAATATTGCTTCCGTTCTCAACGCTGGCGCCAGAAATGTTGCAATCGTCAGAGCCACTGGTCAAGTTCCCGTCCTGTTAGAAAAAATCAATGAAGTCTTTCGCAGATAACATATACTTTTCCTTATTAATATGATAATCATTTTCATAATGAGAAATGTAGAACGGAGAAATGTTTTTTATGGAAAACCGTAAAATTAAAATTCTTGATAAAATCGTTGCTGATCAGATTGCTGCCGGAGAAGTGGTTTCACGTCCTGCTTCAGTCGTGAAAGAGTTGGTCGAAAATTCTATCGATGCCGGAGCTACAAAGATCGATGTTGATGTCATCGCCGGTGGAATTATTTCCCTCACTGTTTCCGATGATGGCGAAGGTATCGCTCCTGATGATATCCCTTTAGCGTTGCTTCGCCATGCAACGAGTAAGCTTTCTGATATAGGCGATTTAGATAAACTGTATACTTTGGGCTTTCGAGGCGAGGCACTCGCGAGTATTTCCAGTGTTGCCCGGGTGAAGATTACTTCTCAGCAACGTAATATAGCCGGGCAATCTGCTTATACTTTGGAAAGTAATGGCGGTATTGTTTCTGATTTGAAGAAAGCCGGCAGAGCACCTGGGACTACCATTGAGGTTTCCGATTTGTTTTATAATGTGCCAGCCCGGAGAAAATTCCTTAAAAGGGAAATTACGGAGTTTGGTCACATAGCTGATATTGTTGAGAAGCTAATTTTTTCTTTCCCTGAAATCAAGTTTTCTTTGTCACATAATGGGAAGAAAGTCTATAATTCTCCAGGGAATGGAAGCCTATTGGATGCGTTATCCTCAGTGTATCCAAAAGACTTGGTTAAAAAATTGGTTAAAATTGATTATGGAATACAGAAGATCACCTTGCTAGGCTATATAAGTTCCCCGCTTTATACCGTTTCAGATAAATCGAAGCAGGTGTTCTTTGTTAATAGACGGCATATTTATAACGCCACACTTTCGAAGGCGATGGAAGAGGGCTACCGGAATATCCTTGAAAAAGATAGATCGCCCGTAGGCGTTATATTTATAACGCTAGATCCCAAAGATGTTGACGTGAATGTCCATCCTTCCAAACGAGAAGTAAAGTTTGCTGATAATACCGAAATTTATAGTATTATCAAGGCTGCTGTCTCAAGTTTGTTGCATTCTGTCGTTACAGAGTCTCCTTCCTCCGACAATTACCAACCCATGGTTCAATCATTAGGTAATCAGGGAGTTCAGATCCCTCGGGCATCTGTACCTAGTCTAATGATCGAGCGACCCAGTGACAGTGCTGAAAACTTGTTTGCTTTTAATAAACTGAGCTCTCCGGGTAGCACCGTAGCTTCTAGACCAGCAGAGATTCAGCATGCCATGCAGGCATTATCGCCTATCGAAACATTGAAAAAAGGAACAATTGTTCAGATATTCAATACCTACCTTATCGAAGAAAAGGATGGCAATATGACCATGTATGATCAACATGCCCTTCATGAACGGATCCTTTTCGAGCAACTGCTCAAAAAGGACCGGGAGATATCTTCCCAAAAATTACTTGTCCCGGAAATGGTCTTTCTTAGCAAATCAGAATTAGCCCTGCTTGAAGAATACCTTGTTATTTTCAAAGATTCAGGCTTCGAAATAGAGTTTTTTGGACAGGATTGCATTCTTATTCGAGCAGTCCCAACCTTCTTAACAAACAAGAATTATCTCGAATTGTTTTCTCAAATTATCACCGATATTCTTACAATAAGAAACTCTGAAGCAATAGAGAAAATAACGGAGAGTGTACTGAAGATAGTTGCTTGCCGGAGTGCGATTAAGGCCGGTGACAGCTTGTCTGATGTAATGATTCAATCTCTATTCCGTGAAGCGGCAAAGACCCCGAATATTGATACCTGTCCGCATGGAAGACCAACTCATGTAGAGTTTTCCCCGCACGATCTGGAAAAAATGTTTCACCGTACCTGATTTTTAGCCTTTAATATTATCTTGGCGTGTTATTAATTAAAAAGCGATTAGCTACAACAATAACAACGATCCTAAATAATATATATTGACATGGCATTAGCGAAACGGCATAATGTTTGCGAATGTCGTAGTCTGGAAAACAACTTGTTTCATGATATTCAAATTCTTATTATATATTACTTGATAGCTGGGGCATAGATTTCTTGCATATTAGTGCAGGATTTCCCGGATAAAGGGTTATAATTTAAAGGGGTAAATTTAGTGGGGAAAGCATTAGTTATTGTTGAGTCGCCTGCAAAAGCAAAGACATTAGAAAAATTCTTGGGGAAAGATTTCACGGTCAAAGCATCTGGAGGACACGTTAGAGATCTGCCAACCCATCGATTAGGTGTAAAGGTAGAGAATAACTTTGAACCGGATTATACTGTTATCAAAGATAAAGCAAAAATTATCTCAGCTCTAATGAAGTCTGCACAAGATAAAGAAATAATATACCTGGCACCCGATCCTGATCGTGAAGGGGAAGCTATTGCCTGGCACCTTGCACAGGTTTTGGAGCTCGATCTTACAAAGGTTAAGCGTATTGAGTTTAATGAAATTACCCAGACGGCAGTGTTGCGAGCCATTGAGTCTCCTCGGGACATCAATATGGACAGGGTTAACGCTCAGCAAGCACGTCGTATATTAGACAGGCTTGTAGGATATAAGTTGAGCCCGTTATTATGGAAAAAAGTCAAAAAAGGCTTGAGTGCCGGACGTGTTCAATCAGTTGCTGTATGGTTCATCTGTGAACGGGAAGATGCTATCAGTCGATTTATTCCTGTGGAATATTGGACGATCAATGTTCATTTACTTGCAGCAATAAGTGGAAAAAGCACTGTGGTCACTGTAGAATTAATCAAGTTTAAGGATAAGAAAATCACTATCTCGACTAAGCAAGAGGCAGATGAAATACTTAAGAATATCGAAGATAAAGACTATAGTGTTACTGATATAGAATGCAAACTAAAAAAGCGAAATCCTGAACCTCCTTTTATTACAAGTACCTTACAACAAGAAGCTTCCCGTAAGCTTGGGTGGTCAGCAAAAAAGACAATGATGGTCGCTCAGAAGCTATATGAGGGCCTCGATATTAATGGCGAGCATACGGGATTGATTACCTATATGAGAACTGACTCAGTAAGGATTTCTGAGGAAGCCCGGCAAGCGACGTCTGTCTATATCACCGAGACTTATGGTGAGAAATTTGTTGGTAAAGGAATTTTTAAGCAGAAAAAAAACATTCAGGATGCCCATGAAGCCATACGTCCGACGTATCTAGATAAAACTCCGGAATATCTCCAGGAACATATCGGGAGAGATGAATATAGGCTCTATACTCTCATTTGGAAAAGGTTTGTTGCGTCCTTAATGTCTCCCGCGGATATTGCCATGACCACAGTATTCATAGCAGCCGGTGATTACTTGTTCAAAATTACTGGAAGTATTACAGAGTTTCCTGGTTTTATGACATTGTACATTGAAGGAAAAGACGATGAAGAAGACGAAGATGGAGAGAAGAAGTTGCCTCCATTAAAAAAGGGAGATAAGCTGAAGCTAGAAAGTATAGACTCATTGCAACATTTCACTAAACCACCGGCTCGATATACAGAAGCTACTCTCGTTAAGACGCTGGAAGAAAAAGGAATTGGTCGTCCATCGACCTATGCACCAATTATATCGACAATAGTCGACCGGGGATATGTTAATAAGGTTGATAAAAATAAACTATCGCCAACTGAACTTGGAATGATAGTTAATAAACAGCTTAAGGATTACTTTTCCGCTATTATTGATGTAGATTTTACTGCTAAAATGGAGAGTCAGTTTGATGAGATAATGGGTGGAAACCTTTTATGGACAGAAGTTCTCGGTGAATTCTATAAGCAATTTTTAGGAGAGCTGAAGCTGGCGGAAGATAATATGCCGAAAGTGAAAAGCGAAGGAAAAGAAACCGATATTAAGTGCGATAAATGTGGTAGTCCAATGCTGGAAAAGGTAAGCAGGTATGGAACCTTTTTGGCATGTAAAGCTTTTCCTAACTGCAGAAATACGAAGCCTATAGTTTCGGTGATCGATGTGCCATGTCCGGAATGCAAGGGAGAGTTAGTCGAGAAGCGGACCAAGCGTGGGAAAATATTCTATGGGTGTCGTAATTATCCTGATTGTAAGTTCGCAGCCTGGAATAAACCTTTATCAACGAAGTGTGAATTGTGTGGTGGAATGATGCTTCAAATGGCAAAAAATAAAATAAAGTGCCATAGTTGCAGTAATATAACTGAAGTGGAAAAAGATAATGAAGATCAAGATTAAAGAGTTTATTTTTAATAATTGGATTTTGAAGATAATCTCTTTTGTTGCTGCAATAGTCTTATGGATATTAGCAAAAAATCGTTTTTAGTTCGGAATTAAGGGTGCTGTTGTGATAAAGGATGATGATCCGGAGAGGCTGCGAGAGTTTCTAAAAAGGGAACTGGGAAAGCGTATTGGCTTTGTGCCTACTATGGGTTTTCTTCATGATGGCCATTTAAGTTTGGTAGATGCAGCGAGAAAAGAAAACGACATAGTCGTTGTAAGTATATTTGTTAATCCACTGCAATTCGGTCCTAGCGAGGACTTTGAGAAATATCCAAGAAATATTGAGAAAGATTGTTATTTACTCGAAAAATCCGGGGTGGATTTTGTTTTTATGCCATCTCCGAAGATGATGTATCCGTCTCAAGCCTTAACAACCGTTGCTGTTCCTCACTTTCAAAATATTCTTTGTGGTAAGTCACGACCTGGCCATTTTGATGGAGTTACAACTGTCGTAGCTAAGTTGTTCAATCTGGTGAAGCCTACAAACGCATATTTTGGTTTAAAGGATTACCAGCAGTTTGTCATTATAAAAAAGATGACAGTTGATTTAAATTTTGATATAGCTATTATTGGGTGTCCCATTGTCAGGGAAAGCGACGGCTTGGCGATGAGTTCACGTAATAGTTACCTCAGCCAGATAGAGCGTGAACAGGCTCGCCATCTTTATCGGGGAATTCATTCCATCGCTAATGAGATTTTTTCAGGAGAATTTGATCTGGATCGCTTTAAGAAACGATTCGACTCCTATATAACCGAATCCATCCCCAATGCTAAAATAGATTATTTTGAGGTCTTAGATGCCTTTACCCTGGAAGCGGTCTCTGAGTCTACAACCCATGTACTGCTTGCAACAGCAGTTTTCATCGGCACAATTCGATTAATAGATAATATGATTATGCCGTTTCAAGAGTAATACGTTCCAAACGTAAAGAATAGTTAACTTCTAATTTCTATTTTTCAATAATCATGGTATTTTATAATAAATAACTCAAAATATATTCGGGAAGGTGTAATATGTTCAGAAAAGAGATAAAAGTTCTTGATTGTACTATACGAGATGGCGGCTTAATAAATAAATGGGATTTTTCTGACGATTTTGTAAAAGCGGTCCTGGTAGCACTTGCAAAATCAGGGATAGATTATATGGAAATCGGGTATAAGGCTTCAAGAAAGATTATCTCGCCGGATGGTTTAGGAAAATGGCGTTTTTGTGATGAAGATGATATTAGAAAGGTATGCGAAGGTGTAGACCTTAATGGGATGAAACTTTCTGCGATGGTGGATATCGGACGAGTGGAAGCCGACGAAATAATCCCGGCAGATAAGAGCGTTTTCGATATGGTACGAGTTGCTTCTTATGTTAAAGACATTGATAAAGCTATAGAATTGGTCAAGAGATTTCACGATCATGGGTATGAAACAACCATAAATATAATGGCTGTTTCTCGGGCACTTAGTGTGGACCTTGAAGAAGCCCTCAAACAGCTAGCAGAGTCTGAAGTGCCGACAGTTTATGTTGTTGACAGTAATGGCGCACTCTACTCTGAACAAATCGATTACATGGTAAAAAAATATCAGAAATATTTACCTGGGAAGACTATCGGTATTCATGCACATAATAATCAACAGCTTGCTTACGCAAACACGATAGAATCGATAATTCATGGTGCAAATATGTTAGATGCAACTGTCTACGGTATCGGAAGGGGAGCAGGCAATTGCCCATTAGAACTTTTACTTGGTTTTCTAAAGAACCCTAAATTCCGTCTGCGTCCGGTGATCGAATTAATTGAAAAAGAATTTATACGTCTTCGTGAGAAGATTGAATGGGGTTATATAATCCCATATGCTATTACCGGAATTTTAGATGAACATCCTCGATCTGCAATGGAATTACGAGATAGTGCCCAGAAGGATGAGTTTACAAAGTTTTTTGATAGCTTTCAGACAGAGCTAATTATTTAAAAACAATGGATATTAGCGGAATAAAATTGATAGGCATTATTCGGGGTATTCAAGAAAAAGATCTTGTCGGGACGATTGAAGCGGCGATTGCTGGTGGACTCACTACAATAGAGATTACTATGAATACCCCGGATTCTTCGCTACTTATAAAAAAAGCTTCCGATTTCTTTTCGGACAGAGCTATAATTGGAGCGGGAACTGTCATTACCAAAGAGGACCTCAATAGTGCGCTCGAAGCAGGAGCCTCATTTATCGTGGCCCCTAATTTTAATGTTGAAATCGCGGGCTTATGTTCCATAAATAAGACCCCATATTTCCCCGGTGCGCTTACGCCTACTGAAATAATTAATGCTTGGAATGCCGGTGTGACTATGGTTAAGGTATTCCCGGTTTCTTCTATGGGCGGCGCTCGATATATTCAAGAACTTCGGGGACCCTATGCTTCCGTTAAGTTGCTTGCTTGCGGTGGGGTCACGCCTGAAAATATCAACGAATATTTCTCAGCCGGGATAGATTGTATTGCTATCGGTTCTCAGATTTTCAACCGTGAGTGGATGGAAAATAAGCAATTTGATAAGATTCAAAGAGCTGCAGAACTTTTCGTACAACAAGTAAAGGTAACCCTAAACTAACCTTACTTAGTCTTTATTTTTAGGCGTCTGTTCATTACCGGGCTCCGAGTTGAGCGGATAAGAATAATCATAGATTAATAGGAGTCTCCTATGCCTTTTATTACAATCCCAGGAATCCTCGGAAAAGTATTTGTTCCTGAAGAATCCTCATGTGCTAGTAAAAAGCATAAGTGTCCTGATTGTTTCTCCTGCCAATGGTGTAGTGATGATCGTTGCGAGCTTTGTCTCCAACGTAAGGAACGTAGTGGGACAGAGCTCTCTCAGAAGTAAATGGCTTTTTTCATTTTTTATCTCTACGAACAGCAGAATTACAGCTATATAAAAAAACTTTTAGGGGATATAGTATCCGTAACAGCTAGTAGCGAGGTGATTCTATATGGAAAATGATGAAGAATGGAAAAAAAAATTGACGTCTGAAGAATATCATGTGATGCGAGAGCGAGGGACCGAGAAGCCATTTGCCGGGAAGTACTATAAAAATGAAGAAAATGGAATGTATTATTGTGCTGCTTGCGGTAATCCCTTGTTCAGCTCGAAGACGAAATTTAATTCGGGAAGCGGATGGCCTAGCTTTTTTGCTCCGGTAGAAGATGATAAGATCGCTTCTGATATTGATCGAAGTCATGGCATGGAAAGAGTCGAAGTCCATTGTTCGAAATGCGGAAGCCATCTTGGACATATATTCAACGATGGTCCGGCTCCTACTGGCAAAAGATATTGTGTGAATTCGGTGTCGCTCAAATTCGAGAAATCGTAAGAAATCAAAAGAAATTATATCTTATATGCTGGGATGCAGAGAAGTTCTATGTAAAGGAAATATAATTATTTCACTTTGCGGTAGTATGTTAATGAGAATAGCGTTAGATACCTATGATCAGAAAATGCTATTAATACCCAACGTGAAGTAGATAGGCTCTTTATGCGCATTGTGGTTTGGAACAGCTCTGGCCCAAATGAGATTAAGTGAGATAGGGAATTGTCCGAAGCTGAGTACGTTAAAATCGAACTCGAAACCGATTGTTTTATTAAAGTTTGAGTTGAATATTCGTTGTGGTGAGTCTGAAAGTGCGCCCCATTCATGGAATAAGGAAAAATATATACTTTCCAGCCATAACTCGCTGGAAAGTACCGGTATATCATAGAGATTAGCTGCAAGAGGCATATTAAATGATGTGCGAAATAAAGAAAAGTTTTTATTATGGTCATTAGTATCTCTATATCTCGAAACCGCCCTTAGTCCATCAAACGTGGAGTAAAGATAATAAAATTTCTCTTCTGGGGTAAAGCCTTTACTTAATTTTGTAATATTTTGAACTGTGATGCTTTTTAAATGTCCGGCGCGAAAAGAAATCCCGGAACCAAAAATAGTTTGATCAAAATCATGGTCTGAACCAAGAAACTTTCTATTGTATTCGTAGTCGATGGAATAATAAGAGTTAGAAAGCGGCGTTAACCCATATTTCTGCGCAAAATTTACAATAAGTTTGTTTGCATGGCTGGTTTTCTGTAAGTCCAGGTACGAATAAAACCCATAGAACTTTGCGAATTTATCTTGCAATACAAATTTGTAGAGATCTTCAGATTGGTAAGCAACGGTAAGGAAGGTTCCCGGATACGTGATTTGCTCCTGCACATGATTCCAATAATAATTGAACCCGGCAGTTGAGTTCTGTATCCCTCGTAACGTTCTATAGGTGCTAAAAAATGCCAGTTTTGGGTCAAGGAGCCTGGTTTTCATGTAAGAAACCTGCCAATAGTCAGTCTGCGAGTTATTATCGAGCGATAAGTTGAAATCGTCGAGATATCCATAGTTTAACTGGACAGCGCTATAGCTCCCGAGATTGCTGATTACGAATGATGGTCTAATTGAGAGGTAGTAAGCATCTGACTCAGGAACAGCTATATATGGGGCTGCTTTAAACCTAGTCGGGTAATAGTTGTTGAGCCTGTATATATCAGGATACGTTCTGTTCGGGTCTAGGATCACTTCTTTTATGGGAGAAGATGTAATGAACTCAATTGTTTCAGCGCTTTTGCCGGTAGATTTTCCGATATAAACATTATTATTGCTATCGGTTGCCTGTATAACCATCGGTGCATTTATATCCCCGGAATTTTTTATATTTACCCTGCTAATAACGTTGAAAGATGGATTTAAGGCAGCTTGTAACGAGGTTATTTCATAATCAAAGGTTTTCCCTGAGTATACCCATTGCTCAAAGAATTTTGAATAGTCTTTTCCTGAGACCTTACTAATAGCTTCAAGAAGATCGGAAGTTGTTAGTATCTTATGCGAATAATTATTGAGTAAATAATGAAGAAGCTCTATAAACTTTTTATCTCCAAGTTCCTGGTAGAGAATATTGAAAATATAAAATCCTTTCTGATATTGCATTGTAACTAATGCTGAAATATCAGACGATTTTTTTCTATCAGAAGAAGGGGGAGGGTCTTGATTCCTTACGGCAAGCTCACGGTACGGGAGATATGTAAAGAATTCTTCAAATGTGTAATTTGGGATATGTTCACCTTTTGGCACATTGAGAAGATTATGAGATATCCCGTATCTATTCTCAAAGTATTTATTCATAAAAAAGGTACATAGTCCTTCGCCAATCCAGTTATCTTCATTAAATCCATAGCTCACAGTTAAGCCCCACCACATATGTCCGAATTCGTGTGCGAGGATGACTTCGTATATCCGAGAAAAAAGTGATGGAAGCCGTCTCAACTCTCTGGGCATGAATATAGTATTGCCCGCGCTGTATGCAGATTGAGAACCCATGTAATTGTCTACTATTGATAGGTGAGTTGATGGAAACTCAAGCTTATAGAAATCTTTGTAGTAATTTAAAGCCCGCTCTGCAACTTGTATTGAGAACGAAGCGTAAGCTTCATCTCCAGGTAGATAATAAGAGTCAATAACAAGGTTTTTGTAGGTATGTCTGAATTTTTTAATTTTTTCCGAGGCAAAAAGAGGGAGCAATGAAATCGGGTTCCTGATAGTGCCCTCGCGGATTATCGCGGACCCTGATTTCTGTATCGTTATTAGCTCTGTACCTGTAACCACTTCGAGATTTGGAGAGCTGGCGACCGTTATTTTATAAGTAGCCTGTTTGAAATGTTCATTGTTTCTTTGAAATACACCTTGCTGCGTATAATTTGCAATAGTTGGGTACCACATGCCTTGCAGGTAGAGGACTCCGTTGTATTTCCCGTTACCGAGTTTTGTTGGGATAATTGAGGAGAACGATATATCAAACGTAATTAGTTTTCCTGGTGGCAGATCATTTGGCAGTAACACGATCGCATAGTTTTTGTTCCCCACTGTCCCTACGGCAGGGTCCTCTTCGTCGATATATGAAAACTCAAGTTTTCGACCCTCCGATTTTACTTCATTAATGTAGGTAGCGCTTTCTTCGAATCCTTTTGGATAGGAATAGTCATACCGGGAAGGATCAGTCCTAGGATCCATTTTTTTGTCCATATTAAGTGGTAGCTGGATTATTAGTTCCCTTAGGTTAGCTGACGATGTGTTGGTTATCGAAACCCTATTATTGCCTGAAATAAAGAAGTTATCTGCAATGGAAATAGTTAAGTCATAAAATAGATCTTCGGCAAAAACAGTTGCCGAGATCAAAGTACAAAAGAATACAAGAGTAACTATTAAATACCAATTTAACTTTTGCATACATATCGTATTTCCTTTTATAATTGTACTATGACTTTAGCACTAACTCTTCTTTTTTTATAGGATGAGTAATCAGCATAGCTAGCTTATTAAGGAAGATTTTTGGCTCGATAGTATTTATAGATAATCCCAAAAATGATGATGTTATGGATTTGATAGAAATTGATGCTTTTGATTTTGGGAATGACAATATGAAGGGGATTCGTTTTTTTATTGCGAGCTTGACTGTGGTTGTATCATCGAAAACAAATCCTAGCTTGTGAACATTTAAGGATAAGAACTTTTCGCACACAAGTGAGATTTTCTTGTAAGTTGCTTCTCCTTCTTCAAAAGATTTTATTCTGTTGATAACAATCGATATTTTTGATGTAATATTTTTGGAGTTAATAACCTTTATCGTTGCGTAAGCATCAGCCATGGCTGTGATGTCCGGGGTGGTAATAACTATTGTTTCATCTGAAATAGAAACGAATTTAATGACGTTATGGGAAATTCCTGCTTCGGTATCAATAATTATAAAATCGTATCTGTCTTCTAGTTTTGAGAATTCATCGATAAGGAGCTGTCGTTTTGCATGAGTTGTATTTGATAGTTTGAAAATCCCTGAAGCCCCTGGAATGATATGGACCCCTTCCGGACCTGATATGATGACATCTTCTATCTTTTTTCTTTTTTCTAAAATGTCGAGCAGATCATGTTCCGGGTGTGTGTTGGTAAGTATGTGTATATTGGCTAAACCAAGGTCTCCATCAATAATCAATACTTTTTTCCCAAGTTTAGCACAGGCGATACCAAAGTTAACTGAGAACAGGGACTTGCCTACGCCGCCTTTGCCACTAGTAATAGTAATAATCTTAGCTTTTTGATTCGAGCTATTGTTCATTCATGATCTCCTTGTTTTCCTATAAGTTTAAACAATTCTTATGATTATTATATATCATAAATTAAAAATGTAAAATACTTAAACGTTTCAACGTTAAGACATTCTTGCGGTAATGCAATAATGTAGTTTAATAATGAAACACTAATCGGAAATGGTCGGGGCTTTTTTTAGCAGGGTTAGCCAGGTGCTAATGGGTATTCAAGTATTTCAACGCTTTATCGATAATAATAAAAGTTATTTTATATAATAAAATTATCAGAACATTCCGTGCCACTTAGCGTCATCGACGAAAATCAAAATATTCTGTATAATTATACTAGTTTGAAAATTAGGAAGGATTGCGTTCGTTGCCTGAGTTAAGGAAAGATCCTGTTATCGGAAGATGGGTTATAATCGCCAAAGAAAGAGGCAGAAGACCATCAGATTTTAAAGCCTCATCTGAACACCGTGATGTCCATTTGTGTCCGTTTTGTGAAGGTAATGAAGATAAAACTCCACCAGAAATCCTGTCCTATAGATCGGATCCAGGCGCACCGAATACCTCTGGCTGGAAAGTAAGGGCGATTCCAAATAAATTTCCTGTCCTTGAAATAGAAGGTGATATTCATCGGGCTGGTGTCGGGATGTACGACATGATGAATGGCATCGGAGCTCACGAAGTTATTGTCGAATCTCCAAAACATGTTGTCAATTTTATTGATCTTAGTGGAGATCAGATTGAGTTAATATTAAAGGCATATCGTGAAAGGCTGAAAGACCTTTATAAGGATAAGCGGTTCCGATATATTATAATATCAAAGAATTATGGGTTAGCCGCTGGAGCAATACTGTCACATTCACATTCTCAACTAATTGCGATGCCTATTGTTCCCAGGACTGTAAGATCTGAGCTAAAGGCGGCAAAACAGTACTATTTGAATAAAGAACGATGTGTATTCTGTGATATGATGAAGCAAGAGCTGAGTTCGGGAGAGAGAATAATTGCGACTAATGATCATTTCGTAGTCTTAGCCCCTTTTGCTTCTCGTTTTCCCTTCGAAATGTGTTTGATGCCAAAAAAACATTCTCATCGATTTCATGATATTACAGATGAAGAGATTGGATCACTTGCGAGTATTTTGATCAAAGTTATGTCTAAGCTTAAATCTATTTTAGGTGACCCTGCTTATAATATAATGGTACATACTGCTCCGAATGAATTGCCTCGACTGGGACATCCTGAATACTGGAGTTCTCTTTCCCACGATTATCACTGGCATTTTGAAATTATGCCCCGGTTAATTGAAGTCGCTGGCTTTGAATGGGGGACAGGGTTGTATATTAATTCAATAGCTCCCGAAGATGCTGCTTTGCATTTGAGGGAGGGTATGAACGTATGAAATATTTTAAAAATTGAAAGGAGAAACACAAATGGCTGTAAAAAAACAAATAGAAAAAAAAGAATTAGTAGAGAAAAAGGAATCAACTACGAAAAAGGTGACCTTTAAGGTGTCAGCACCTGAGGCCGGAGTAGTTTTTTTGGCTGGGGATTTTAATAACTGGGATTCAGCAAAAAAACCTCTAAAAAAGAATGAAAAAGGGGAGTGGACTGTAACTGCTGTTTTGAAGCCAGGGAAGTATCAGTATAAGTACGTTATTGATTCTGCATGGCAAATAGATCCAAAAGCAGAAACTGTCACGGATAATACTGGCAATGTCAATAATGTAAAAGAAGTTAAATAAATAATAGTTTTACAAATATAACTCAAAAGATTTTTTTTGTAAAATTTAAGATTTATTTTTGTTAAGCTGCGGGTGTAATTATATTTATTATTTGGTAGCTAATGTAAAAGTATTCTAGTAGGATTCAGAATAGAATTAGGTAGGGGGGAACTCTTTATATAAAAAAGAGTTTTTATAACGTTGAAGAAGGGATGGTTTACCTATGAATATACTCATTGCCTCATCAGAAGTAGTGCCATTTGCAAAAACCGGTGGTCTGGCTGATGTTGCTGGTGCATTGCCGAAAGAGATAAAAAAATTAAAGCATGACGTTGTTGTAGTTATGCCTTGCTACAAAACAATTGATAAAAACAAGTTTAAGCTAGAATTAGTTGGTAATTTTGATGTTCAGATTGCCGGCGGAATTGAGAAAGCGGACCTATATAAGACGAAGTTAGATAAAACGACTGTTCCGGTCTACTTTATTGCTAATCCGAAGTATTTCGATCGAGATCATCTGTATCAAGAATCTGGTGAAGATTATATAGACAATGATGAAAGATTTGCATTTTTTGACAGGGCTATTCTCGAAATGTGTAAATATTTGGACTATAAGCCTGAACTTATTCATTGCAATGACTGGCAGACTGCGTTAGTGCCTGTATATCTGAAAACTTTATACCTGAACGACCCTTTTTACACAAATACGGCCACCTTGTTTACTATTCATAATCTTGCCTATCAAGGATTGTTTGAGCCGAAAAAGGCACTCCAGGTTACCCAGTTGCCGGCAGAAGTTTTTAGCTATGAAAAACTGGAATTCTGGGGAAAGTTCAGCTTTATTAAGGGTGGGCTTATCTACGCGGACCTCCTCAATACAGTCAGTGATATGTATAGCAAGGAAATTCAAACTGAAGAGTATGGGTGTGGGTTGCAAGGGCTACTCAGTACAAGAAGTGCAGATTTGTATGGTGTAATTAATGGAATAGATTACTCAGTTTGGGATCCGAAAGCTGACCCGAATATTAAAGAAAACTATAGTTTGCAGAAATTAGAAGGTAAAGAAATAAACAAAAAAGAGCTACTTAAGCAGTATGGTTTGAAGTACAAGGAAAATACTCCGGTAATCGGAGTTATCTCTAGGTTAGCAGATCAAAAAGGCTTTGATTTGATTGCCGAAATAATTGATCAGCTTATGCAAAAGAATCTTCAGATAGTTATTCTTGGCACAGGTGAACCGAAGTATCATCAGTTATTTGCTTCTATCGCCGAAAAATATCCTGCAAAAGCAGGTATTGCGCTAAAATATGATGCAATGTTAGCTCAGCTGATTTATGCTGGAAGTGACATGTTCCTTATGCCTTCTCGTTATGAGCCTTGTGGTTTAGGCCAATTAATAAGCTTGAAATACGGTACGATTCCGATAGTACGTGAGACAGGCGGATTAGCGGATACGATCGTTGATTACGACTTGGTTGATGTATTCGAAGCAGACAAGGCAAACGGATTTATGTTTTTAGACTATAATTCAGAAAAGCTTCTTGAAAAAATAGAGCGAGCTGTTGAAGTTTATGCTGACGAAAAAGCCTGGAAAAAACTTATGAAAAACGCTATGAAATATGATTTTAGTTGGAAAGCCTCCGCTATAAAATACATGGAATTGTATTTTTGCGCTTTAGGAAAAAAACAGGGATAAAACTGATCCCATATTAATATTTATTTAAGGAGGGGCTGTCCCAAAAGGGGCAGCCTCTTCTGCATTGTGAAATAGATATAGTACAATGAAGATATGAGAAAAAACAACACAAAAGTAACATTCAAAGAATATTCGATGCACCAACAATTTTTGCTCCCCCCAAGTTTGGAAGAATTAATACCTGAGAATCATCTGGTAAGGGTGGTAAATTCAGCAATTGAGAGGATGAATATTGAACCGGTGCTAAAAAGATACAAAGGCGGCGGGACAAGCAGCTATCATCCCGGAATGATGCTCAAGGTACAGGATGAAGGAACTTAATGAAAAACTGGCAGGTATAGGCAAGGACAAGAGTTTAAAAAAAGCAGTGCAATGGATATGTGAAATACAATAATTTTCATTTTGAACAGACAAATTTCAGAAAAACAGATTCAAAATAGAATATTTCAAATATGATCAAAATCAAGATCAATACATATGTCCTGAGGGTAAGCAACTTCATTTTAAAGATATTGAAAACCATATAAGTGCAAATGGATATCAAACGGAGCGACGTGTTTATCAGTGTAACGAATGCAACACATGTAGCTGTAGAGATGCATGTACGACCTCAAAAACAGGACGATCTATTCAAGTGAGCTTTCGGCTCAATGAACTTAGGCAGCAAGCTAGAGATAATTTACAGTCGGATTTAGGAAAAAAGTTAATGAAAAACATTTATAGATAATAAAAAGAGGCTGCCTAAATTTTTACTTTTTGGACAGCCCCTTTTTTTCTCCTAAATTATAAAAAATTCGATAAGTCTGGTGGTCGGAACCGTTAGAAAATACATCTTTGTATAAAGCAGGTTACCCTAGCTAGGCAACATCCGATGCCCCAGCTGTTTCACATGAGAGCTTTTTAGTTAATCAAATGAAGATACGGCGCTCCTTAGTTCCTATAAATATTTTGTGATGGTCGTTGCCTATGACTGGAATGCTCTGCACAAGCATCAAAGTTCTTCTCGCTAAGATATGATATTGGATTCTGCAAGTACATTGTCTGGTATGAAAAGTTTTGCCTGAAACTTATCTATGGACTTAAGGTAGGTACTCATTTATGTTTGTCTTGATGGTTTAATTGTTAGCTATTTAGTAAATTTCATTTAATGTAATATAATACATTATATTGCTAAAATATTTTTTTATAGAGTAGTCATGCCTCTTATATATGAAACCTTTTTCTGCCTGGATTATATCCTCGATTAACGTCAACTATGATTCCTGTCCAGCCGCAATTATTTTCCCCGGGTATAAGAAATAAATATATAGGTATAAGTCAGGCCAATGTAGTCCCTTAAAAATAGGTGTTTATATTCGCTGGCTTTTTCATGGTTTATTGTGAAAAACAAAATTAACGAGCCTTTTGCTAAGAATCTTTGGTATAATATTAAACGTTTGTAGAGCAAATAATTTATGATAAAAATCACCTTTATTGTAAATGTGTATTTAGTTTTTGTTCGACTAGGGTTGATAATCTAATTGCAGAAAGCCTAGCAGGACGGTCTCTATAGCAATATATACGGTTCTTCTTCATGAGATTTAAAAAAAATGTTTAACAATAATTAAAATGGGGAATTATATGTGTATGGATCAAGAAACGGAGGTAGAAGAACATGGAAGAACAAGAATTAAAAATGTTAATTGATAAGGTGAAAGATAAAATTCTACAGCGAGAAGTAAATGTGAAAAAAATTGAGTATATGATGGATTTTGGTACTGTCTCGGTAATGGTTAATGCAAGTTATAATTAAGATCAATCCCTTCTTATTAAAAATAATGGTTTGACATCCAAACAATATCTAAAAAGAAAGGCAGTTTAATGCCTTTCTTTTTTTTTAGTGCGCCCATGGGCGCTTTCTAGTCGGAGTGAGACCGATACGGGGGTTGATAGTGCCAACCGTTAGCTTAAGACAAGGGTGTCCATCGTGAGGTGGAATCTGAAGGAAGTCGGCGGCAAAGCTCTGGTCTGAGGAACACGAACTGCACAAAAGGCATATGCCTGTTGGGTAAGTTTGCATAACAAAACAGAGCCCTAAACTAATCGAAACAGGTGGTGTATATGCAGCAGATAGATGGAGTGAAAGATGGGGGATCTGGCAGATAAGTTGTGGGCATGAATTTAGAAACAACAAGCGGTGCAGCGATGTATAGTTGAACTGCCAGCCAGCAGCGGTTATAGTTACTGACCTTTAGGAAGTTGGTTTTCTGTTTAGAGCTGAAAAGTATTTGACAGTACATTTATTCTTGTTGAACCAACGTAAACGGAACTGTAATGGTAAGGGGCAGAAGTTAACTAATCAGCTACCGTCTACTCGATTTCATATGTTATAATAAGCCATATATTTGTTAACTGCGATGTTTTTATTCTAAGAGGGGGATATCTTGTCAATGAAAATTGCAAACATATTAATCTTGTTAATTTCTTTTGGTTTGTTCCAGACGTCAGCAAATGCGATCGTTGACCAGTGTAAGCCCTCAGCCTTAATACAGATAGGTAGTGGTATCGCTGTTAGCGAGAATGATGTTTTAGCCGGATCTCTTATAGCTATCGGCTCACCAGTAAGAATTGATGGCATAATTAAGGGGAATGTGATTGCTTTTGGTGATTCGATTGCCGTTAACAATGAAGTTGCTAAAGATATCATCGTTTTAGGTGGAAGCGTGAATGTCTCTGCTAATGCGCGTGTCCTCGGCGCTATTATGTGTATTGGAGGAGATGCAGTTATTGAGCCAGGAGCGAAGGTTTCAGGTCCAGTGCGTACTGGGGGAGCCGGAATATATACTGCCGGGCAGCTTTTTGCTGCGCTTAATCCTTTCTTTTCTAAATTGCATAAGGAGTTCACTCGGGAGACTTTTAAGATAATCAATTTACTATTAATCGTCGGCAAAGTAATTTTTTGGTCGTTACTTTTTTTTGTCGGGATACTCCTTGTTCTGATAGTTCCCAAAAATATCAAAAATATAGAGAAAACAATTTTCAGAAAACCAATTTTCTTGTTTTTAATCGGATTATTTATGCTCATCGTTACGGGCTTGCTATCATTATTCCTGTTTTTTACCCTAGCAGGCATTTTGATTATACCTTTTTTGGTTTGTTTTGTGCTTTTTTTCACATTCTTAGGGGCAATACTTACAATTAAAAGAATACTAGAGTTCTTTTTGAATCGTCTGAATATCTATTCTGTCGTTGATATAGTAATGTTTTTGATAGCTTTTATATTCTTATGTATCTTCTTTAATTTTAAATATTTAGAAATAATCGGCATTCCTATTATGGCTTTTACGGGTATTGTAGGGTTAGGCGGAATCATTTACACCGGCTTTGGAT
>Ga0154521_176_pt1 | contig 132841 bp, 110 predicted proteins | sample RifGroE2_FD_105664 | JGI IMG/M metagenome (GOLD analysis project Ga0154521, IMG submission 105664) | Candidatus Margulisbacteria bacterium GWE2_39_32
CTACTGGTGCCAGTCAGCGAAATATAAAGCCCGAGTATTTGTCATCTGGAAGAAAAAAGACTGCTATCGTTTATAGCCCGGTCACACATCAACTCGCTCTTATCGGAGTTGCGCCACTTAAAAATTATAACTGGTCTGTAACCGTTTCTATACCTTTTTTTTCGGCGATGGCACCATTGTTTTTGATTGTTAGCCTGACAACGATCATTGTTTTTCTTGTCACGGGACTCAGTCTCTTCTGGTCAATAAGAACTGCATCCGAAATATCTTCACAAATATCATTATTGGCCAAACGGGCAAAAAAAATAGGAGAAGGCTATTACGACTTATCTCCAACCCCGACATCAACAAGCGAACTCAAATCGCTCTCTTATTCTCTCTGTGCCATGGCGAATAACCTTGGGATTTCTCATGAAAAGCTGGAAAAGCTGGTCAAAGAAAGAACCTCTGAGCTGGAAAGATCAAATCGCGAACTTGAAGCATTTAGCTACACTGTGTCTCACGACCTGCGTGCACCACTTCGGAGTATGGATGGTTTTAGCAGTATTCTTGTAGAGGAGTATGCTGATAAACTTGATGTTCAAGCATTATCATATATCTCGCGTATACATAAAGCATCTCTGAGAATGGCTCAGCTTATCGACGATTTACTAAGACTAGCACATATAACCAGCGAAACATTAAATCATGAAGAAGTAAACCTTAGCAAGCTCGCAAAAAATATTTCCAGGGAACTTAAAATAAAATATCCTGAAAGTCAAGTTGAGGTAGAAATAGAAGACTCAATAATAGTTCATGGAGATCAGCGTTTGCTGAATATCGCATTGGAAAATATACTCGATAATGCGTGGAAATATTCACAGCAAAAACCGTATGCCCGGGTAATATTTGGCTCAGTCTTTATAAACAATGAATCAGTTTATTATGTAAGTGACAATGGAGTCGGGTTCAATATGGAATACGTCAAGAATATTTTCAAGCCCTTCCACAGGTTGCATTCTGTTAATGAGTATTCTGGTACCGGCATTGGGCTGGCGACTGTCCAGCGGATAATTGACAGGCATAATGGACGTATCTGGGCAGAAAGCACAGAAGGAGAAGGGGCAACGTTTTATTTTACTATTCCCAAACCCGGAAGTTCCGGTGAGTGAATCATTTTTGTTAAGCTATTCAACCAACAGGAATATCCTTTCCACAACAGCATTACCTTCGGCTTCAGTTATCAATTATTTTTTACCTTGTGACTGCGAAATAATTCTTGAGTCAGCATGTGCATAATTCAATTGTCCATTGAGTTTTGATAAAATTAGAAATATGGTATATTAGCATTGGTAAGTGAGGGTAAATAATATGGATAAGACTAATTTATATGATATTGGGTATTCCGATGAATACAAGGAAGAAGCCAGAAAATACGAAGAAAATCTTTGTCCTGGGAGGGTTTCGGCCCAGCACAAAAAAATGTATAAGGTAATAACCGAAGAGGGAGAACTACACGCTGAGATCTCAGGTAAATTAGGCTTTTCGGCTGCTAGTTTAGAAGATTATCCCGCAGTGGGCGATTGGGTGTTGCTTGACAGGATAAGCGACGTTAACGGTAACGCAATAATCCGTCATATTCTTTCAAGAAAAAATTGTTTTAAACGAAAAGCAGCGGGAACAGGGAATGAATTGCAGATAATTGCCGCTAATATCGATACTATTTTTATCTGCATGTCACTTAATAACGATTATAACCTGCGCCGAGTTGAGCGCTACCTGTCTATTGCATGGGACAGCATGGCTTTGCCGGTGATCATCCTTACCAAAGCAGACCTATGTACTGATCTCAGCGAAAAGTTAATAGAATTGGAAACTGTGGCTATTGGTATAGATGTAATTGTCACTTCCAGCATAAACGGAGACGGTTACACTGACACGCAAAAATTTATAAAAAAAAGAAATACTGTGGCGTTCATCGGTTCCTCAGGTGTTGGAAAATCTACTCTGATTAACAAACTCATTGGCGAAGACATATTAGCCACGAAAGAAATACGGGAAGATGATGGAAAAGGCAGACATACAACAACTCACAGACAGCTTATTGTATTGCCGGAAGGTGGAGTTGTTATTGATAATCCCGGAATGAGAGAGATACAGATTGCTGCCTCAGATCTATCGATGACTTTTTCAGATATTGAAGAATTGGAAGAACAATGTCATTTTGATAACTGCAAACATGAGGCAGAACCGATGTGCGCAGTTAGAGACGCAATAACAAATGGCACATTATCCATCGAACGATTAACAAATTATAAAAAACTACAGCGTGAAATATTATTTGAAGAGCGCAAAAAAAAGATGACTTCAGGTCAATTAGAAAAACTAAAAATGATTGACATGATGGGTTCTCTGGGTGCCTATAAGCAAGCCAGAAAACATAACAAAAAAATAAAACGATAAGCTACGAGAATCTGGTTTTTCCAGTTTTTTTTGTTCACATTTTGCAGAAGATGGATAAGAAATCCCTTCAGATTAAAATCACAAAATAACTAATAATCAACATCTATGACCCACTAAACAAAGTGCAGTTTAACATCCCATGTTAAAAAAAAGATAAGACCTCCGGCAACAAAGTTACCGGAGGCAATCTAGGAGAATCGGTCAACGTAAGGTTCTTACGTTATAGAACTTTTTTTCCTGCATATTTGATGCTTGAGATAATTTCTTCTACTTTCTTTACCGCTCCCGCTGATAGTGGAGAATAATCGAGTGGTTTTGCGTACTGCTGACCTTCGTGGGTCATCCAGGTTAACAGGCCAACAAGATTCTGTGCCTCTTCCATGCTCTTTCCTTTATAGTTCTGGTCCTGATAAACCAGTAGCCAGGTAAACCCCGCAATTGGGTATCCATTTTTCGCGGAGGTATTTGTTATAGAAACTCTTGTATCTGCAGGTATACTACCTTCTGCAGCAGCACTTACTGACTCAATAGAGGGCTCTACAAAAACACCTGAAGAATTCTTGATTGCCGGTATTGGCATTTTGTTCTGTAGTGCATAGGAATATTCAACATAACCAAAGCTTCCTTGCGTCTGCTTTACAAGCCCTGCAACACCGGAATTACCTTTACCTCCAAGTCCGCATGGCCAACCTACTGCCTTGCCTGCGCCGACTTCTGTTTTCCACTCTTTGCTTACTTTTGTTAGATAATCAGTGAAGATGGATGTTGTGCCGCTGCCGTCTGATCGATGAACTACTACTAGTGGAAAGGACGGTAGCTGGACTCCCGGATTAACCTTAGCGATCCTTTTGTCATTCCAATTTTTTATGTTTCCAAGAAAAATATCCGCGATAAGTTCCGGAGTGAACTTGAGCTCTGGGTTTCCAGGCAAATTGTAAATTAGTGTAACACCACCAAGACAAGTCGGTATATGCAGGGTCTTAGCAGGCATGTCCAACATTTCCATATCTGTCAGATACGCATCTGAAGCTCCGAAATCTACAGTCATGCTGGTAAGCTGTCTGATGCCGCCACCTGAACCGATCGCCTGGTAGTTGACCTTAATTTCTTTTTCTTTGTTGTATACATCAAACATCTTTGCGTACAGAGGATAAGGGAACGTCGCTCCAGCACCCAGAAGCTCATTATTTCCTGCCGCAAAGCTTGCGCTTGCCATCATTACTACGCCTAACAATCCAATTATTATTTTTTTCATTTTGTTCTCCTTTTAATTATCAACAACTTTTCTATGATATTAGAACTTAACCTGAGCGCCAATATATGAGCTACCTACAACATCGCCACTCTTTGGTGTAGCGCTAACAACTTCTGCAAACAGAGTAGATACGCTATTTATATCAAGTTTACCGCCAATTGCTAATCTTGACTGAGTCCCTCCAGCAAGACCACCTTGCTCAGCCTTCGTTGTATTTACCCACTGTGTTTTTGTGTCATTGTTCATGGCCATGATATAATCGGCATACACGCCAAGTCCGCTAACACCTGTTACGCCAGCAAGACTGTATTCTCCAAATAATCCAAGGAAAGATTCCTTTTTGTAAGTAGTATTATTAACACCGGCTTTTCCTTTGTAGTCGAAAATCCTGGCAGCTTTATCACTCAGGTCCATGTAATATTGACCGGATAATTTAGCATCGCCTATCTTATATGAAGCCTCAAACTCGGTTGCCAGACCGGAAACATCATCGCCGGCTGTATTCTTCTGCCCTGCATATTTCACAATGCCACCTAGTGTAAGGTTATCGATTTTTGTATCAACTTTCGCGGCATATACTTTTTTCTGGTTGCCATCAACTAATGCTGTCATGTTAACCAAGCTGATATTATAGTTATCGAACTTCGTGTAATATGCGACACCGTTATCCTTGGTCCTTGTTAAAGCCTGAAAAACCGGTGACTGATAGATACCTCCGCTAAACCCTGCTGTTCCGTCAGTGACAGTACCAATTCTTAATTTGCTATCAAACATGGCGATATCAGCATAAACATAATCTATAGCCATAGCGCTTTCCAGTTTATTCTCAACTACGAATGCAGTTTGATCGTTTGCTTTCAGTTTGAAATTAATCCGGCCTTTGCCGTAAGTATATTTTTGTGCAACATTTTTACCCCCTGTTGCCAAAAGGTCTGTATAAGTGCCTTTTACTGATAATTCTCCGGCAAACGCGCTGCTCGCAGCTACTAATCCTATTAATGTTGTTGCTAAAACTCTTACTTTCATTTAAATTTTCCTCCTAAATTTTTATTTCAATAAAATCTAATAAACTTGTTAACTCTAATCCTATATGTATATATCAATACGCTGTGTTATTACCCCCTCCTCTCAAAGTTATTCTTTAAATCGAATGCTTACCCTTATTGAACCAATTTTGTGTTAAGTACAAAAAAGAGTGAGGTTAATTTTCAGTTAATTTTTTATCTTGGTAGGGGCACAGCGCCTGTGCCCGTACATTTAATTAATAATCCGGCAGCCTTTGTTCCTTAACCGAAAATCAACACTGTTTTTATTCAGCATTAAGACTTGGCAAGTACACTGAAAGGAGAAAGACAGTAAAAGGAGTACAAATGGCAGGAATTATTCTTTCTAGAAAAATGGTAGCTGGTGATGAGCGGATATGCCGCGACCCCGGGATTCGGGGTGGGACCAGTTTGTTTTGCGATCCCAAGATCATCCGCCAAGCGGAAGAGATCAGGAAGGACCCAGGCGGAAAGCTTATTGACTCTGACCCGAATGGATTCATCAGAGAAGTATTACCACTTAATGTAATAGGAGCGTGGAATTACAAAAAAATAATACAAGGTGTCGGCTCCTCCCAACCTGAAGAGATATTGGAATCATTAAAGATATTATTAAGCCAGCTAAAAAATAATAATTATAAAATGCCACTTAATACTTCAAGAGTTCTGATAGCCCTGATAAAAGAAACGATCAGATATCAGAATGACCCGAAAAAATTGCTCGAATATATAGATTTATTCAAAAAGGCATATACCGGGAAACCTAACGTGATCAGAGCCCTGCTGAAAAAGCTTAACCTGATCGAACTGCCTGAGAACGTAGCGCTCCAGGATATAGGCTTTGCCTGGGATGACCGGGTCTATGACAGCTGCAATACCGGGAGGAAATCTACAGTTCAATTAATACTTGATGCTTTTATTAAGGGCCTATCTTCTATCACAATATCCCACACGAACGATCTGAATATGGACGGGATTAACCCGGGACTTGAAGCGAGTAAGATATTGGGTATCAAAGTCAATTTCTGTCTGGAGTTCAGTGAAGGGAAAACGAACGACAGGACCAATTACCTGCTGTATTTCCCTAATTGTAATACTATTGAAGATTATAAGGATACGCTTAATTCCCCTGAACTAAAGGGATTCCTTGAAGTATTGAATAAGCATTCAGCCGCAAAAAATGATCAGGTAAGCAGACATCTGGAAAGATTCAATAAATATTACCTGCCACTTTTTAATGAAGGCTTTGAATACAGGACTGAACTATGTATGCTTCCTCTCAGTTTTATCGATATGGCAGCAATCAACCTGCAAGGCGGAACCTATTCCCGAGTGCATGCCGGTATCCTTCTCGAAAAAAGATTCAAGGCTATATCCGTCCATAGGATAGCTTATCTTCAAAACCTTCTCCGGTCAGAAAAAGAAATGCGGAAAAAACACCAGGCAACCACACAAGAGGTTAAGGGAATTGAAGAATTATTAATGAAAACAAAAAATGCGTTGAAAGAATTCAACGTATATGACCAGACAGACAGATATTTCAGCAAAAAAAATGAATATGATTATGATACTGAGATACCGGATTTCAAACAGCACTTGCAAGCACTAAAAGAATCCGGCTGTCACATTGTCATGGCCCAGCCTCTCACACTCGGACTTAAAAAAACTATGGATAATATAATAGATAATTTTCCTCTTATTCAAGGCATAGAAATATATAATACCAGGTTGTATTTTAATAATTATGTTAATACTAAAGACCTTAATGAACTTGTTGTTATTATTAACGATATAAATACAGGCAAGTATAGCGAGCTCAAGAAAAAACTATTACAAATCTATCGTAGTTCACTTGACTCGGCCAGGATAGACCAATTTATTAATAGCCTAAAAACTCCCCAATATTATATCACCTCTACATTCGGATCTGACACTAATGGTTATAACCCCGCGAATATTCCGGGAATGGGCTTCTACCTGAGACAGCCGCAATCTGCTGATGGAGCTAATGAAGATAGAGTATTACATAGAATCCCATTGAACATGAACAAACAGCAAAGCTACCCATCCGCGAATTATCAATTTGCCGGGAATCTGCCCTTTAATGTCGAATATGACAATAATACCAGCAAATCAGTTCAGCCAAAAGGCGCATATAAATGCGCAGGCGCGGCTGGGATCCAGAACCAGATATATACGCTTGGCAGCGTTTCTGAAGCTAATACAGAAGCAAACCCTTTAGTTAACAAACTGCCGTTAAAAACATTACTTCTGCACCCGCACCCAATAATGAGGCTGGCTGCTGTCGTCGGCGCAGGGCTGGCGATAGCCACAGCTTTTTATAGCTATAGCGTAGGCGAGTATACTGCCCTATGGTTTGGAATAACTTTTGCCAGGAATTTTTTAGCAGATATGATAGGTAGTAAGGGAATTAACCCAAGGAACTGGCAAATCAGAAATTTTGATTTAAAAAACGCTAGTAATGACCTGTTCTTTACCGGGCTATCCATTCCCATATTAAAACTTGTTGATTATGGTCTGAGTAATTTACTCGGGCCAAATCCAACCATGTTTGTAGAGTCTGCCAAATTCATCGGGTTATGTCTGGTCAATGGCGCATATATATTCTCACACAACCTGCTTCGAGGATTCCATCTGCAAACTTCCAGGTTCAACTTTTTCAGGTCCCTGCTTAGCGCAATCCCTGCTTCTATCGGGTACCAGATATGGGGTCCGGTAGTGCCGGTAGTTGTCCAGAACAAAATGTGGAGCGATTCTGTTGCCGGAGTAATAGAAGGCAGCATGAAATATCTCAAGTTCTGGAAAAATCGTAATCATGAATTCGAAAACCTGTTGGAAAAATTCTTTACAGAAACAGACATCAATAAGAAAAAAATTGCTCTTCTGGACATTATGTACATATGGTACAAAGCGCCGCTTGGAGCTGCAGCATTAAAAAAAGTAATCAGAAAAGTTGATTTTGAAAAGAGCAATGAGCTTGTTAAGTTCATGTTGCAAAATAATATTTTTACAGTCTTTGATGACCCGGACCTGAACCCTAAATACCAGAAGATTAAAGAAATTTTAAAGAGCAAGTATTCGGATTTCAAGAAACACTTATGAAAAATAAAGTAATCCTAACATTTCATCCAGTATAGTATCCGGACATTTGGTTAAGGCTGCATCGATAATTATTTGTGACGACATTTTGTTAGGATATAGCTTAAGATATACTTCTATAATCAATTCCGGGGCGCATTTTTCTATGGCTAACAAAATCATTTCTTCAGTCCTATTAGGAGGAAGTATCAGGTCGAATATTTCCGGGACCTCATCCGGCCAGCATACCTTAAGCATATATTCGGATACTTCAATCCCTCTATTATGCTCAAGCAACGCTGCAAAAAAAATTGGCGCTAACCCTTTTCCATAGGTCTTCTGCGAAACAGGAGCAGCTTTATGCCTTATCTTTTCTTTCACTTCATTCAATACGTTCAGCCATTCGAGCTTGAATTGCCCTAACATATTAATGTTATCTACATTGCTAACATTCAACATCTGTTTTTCTCCTTGTAACAATTTTTCTATTTAGAATTTTAGAGCGGAATTATTAATTAATGATGAAAAATCTGTTAAAAGTTGATCAATTATTGTGTATTTCGTTAAAATTTCTATTCGATTATCATTTTGTTCCATCCCAGTTACGGAATTTGAAAAAAAATTATCCAAGGTTAACACAAAACTAATAAAAAAAATATTTAAACTTTATTATTTGCAAGTATTCTTAGATATAAAAAAAAATGGAGGAAAGAATATGGCAGTTAAGAATGTTAATATAAGCGGTACAATAGATTATGCAGATTCCAAAGCAACCCTTTATATGAACGGGACAGTCTGGGAAATTGCTAAAGAGGTGCTGGAATCTAATAATATACCTGTAACAATTGGAAATATTAAATATCTGTCGTTGTGGTTGGCGAATATAAATGGTATTTACGATTTTACGAAATTACAAATTAATCAAGATCTAAAGCTGCCGACTCGAGCTGAGCTAAAGGGAGTGAATGGACTTTTTGATAATGATGGTAACCTTAATAAAAAATACGTGCTAATTCTAACTAAAATCGAGGAAAGTATCGGAAATTTTGTAAACGGAAAAAGAATTCTACCGATAAAAGGTTTTGAATTCGTTAACAAGCAAAATGGAATCGTTGATTTTAGTAAGGTAGAAGCAAAGACACTCTACGATGTTCTGAATACCTTGAATGCAAATGGGAAAAATGTCTATGACAATTTGAAAACTCCAGTGTCCGACACAACAGGGAACAATAATAAATATGATAGTGATGCCCAAGATAAATCGGTAACAATGTCTTCTGCGGACCAAGTCGAAACAGGTAAAAAACCTGCAGATGAATTAAATAATGGCAAATTTGAGATAATCGGTAATAGTAACCTAAGTGAATACAGAGCAATTCTGGGTAAAGATGGAAATGATTGGCTGGTTTCAAAGAAAGTTCTTGAAGACAACTCAATACAAGCTATTGGACAAAATATAATATACTTATCTTTGTGGATAGCCAACGTAAATGGCATTTATGATTTCACCAAGTTAAAAGCCGGACAAGAATTGATATTGCCGTCCAAAAGTGAACTGCAAGGCGATCACGGTCTTTTCGATAATAAAGGTAAAGTAAACAAAAAATATGAGGAACTGCTTAATACTATCGATGAATACGTTGGAGATTTTGAAGGTGGCACCAGGAAAGCTCCAGATAAAGTATTTGATATTATGGAAAAGCAAAATGGAATTATTTCTGAATGCAGTTTTCAAGGCAAAACCTTATCGGAAATTATAACGGAAGCTGAAAAAAAAACTGAATGGCAGGAGGATACTTCTGTAGTTCCTGAAGATACAAGCACTGTAGATACCTACGATTATGCTCCAGCTCCCTCTTCGAAAAAAACGATTGATCAGCCGGTCACTCCTGACGCTTTCATAAAAAAAGGCGAAATCAATGATCAAGAGTCGGCGGAGATACGGGATATTTTGCAAAAACAAGGATATCTGGATTCCAAATATAAGATCAATGATGCATTTAATGCGGATGAAAAACTAGATAACATATCTCTGGGACCTAAGTATGATAAGGTTAAGAACAATGTTTCGAGTGTTTTAGTAAATAATTATCAACCGAATGGATGGGGCGATAAATTAGTGCGATGGTCTAAGAACACATGGAAGTGGCTATGGGGAAATAAACCAAGTAAGCCGGCTCCGACTTTAACGCTGCCGCTGTCAAACCAGAATGACAATAATGCATCTCCCTCAGCTCCGGCTAAGGCGGACATCGAAAGCCATTAATCTGTCAGTTAAATAAAAAAAGCTAAATACCTGCCTCAGCTTTATACAATGAATCAGGTATTTATTGATAAGTATAGATTTATCTGAGCAAATCGTAAATCTTTTATCCAAAAAAACACAGAAATTTGAGAAAAATTATCTGGGTGAATCTTAACAGAAACTTAATTTTGATCAATAAGCGCTCTTAACGAAAATAGTTTATTGTTAATTAGAGGAATGAGAATAAGGTATAAATAAGAAGGAGGTGGTTGATATTATTATTTTTCTTTTAACAGTAATAACGATAAGAGTTGTAGCGGATTATTACGAACAGCTCAGTTGCTGATTATCAAAGATTTTTTTCCTGAATTCAAAAGAAATGCCCCCTCTACAATCCCATATTTCAATATTCAGTCTCATCGATCAAGAACAGATCTGATCAGTTTTTGAATCGATTTTATTATTGGTTTGCAGGTTTTGGCAGAAGAGGTAGCTGAGCATGATCTTCTGGTAACAAGACTTTTATATTTGTTGTAGGGACTTCATTATGGTCTTTCATCAGTTTATAGATTTGGAATTTTGACCAGAACATTAGAGCCCCGCCTATTCCCGAGGCAACAAACCATAGCGGGTACTTTAACCCAGAACTGTTTCCAATGTTTGTCAGTGCATGAAATACCAAAAATGATCCGGCGCCATAAATGAGTTCTCCTGAACCATATTCTATAGCGTTTACTGTATTTTTCATGTTCAGCTGATATTGTTTTGTTTGCTTTGACCCTATAGAAAACTTGAGGCTAGACCAGAGTCCATCCGCATAAATCTGGTTAAATTTATCAAGAAACTTATAGGTTCCCATGGCTAATAAGCAAGAGAGGATAGACCCTGTTCTAAATGAATACAATCCTCCGGCGATTAAGGTCGCTGACATTCCAAGGTCGATCAATCCTGACCATATGAGCTTTTTACAATAGTTCATTTGGTGCTGGGCATCAGCTGTTCCCATTCTTGTTCGCATTTCAGCATTATCTCGGTTATTGGCGGCAATCGTACTGGTTATTGCTAGAGATACAGATTCTAGCAGTACTAATCCGATGAAGGCGTTCATGGTATACGATTGATTTTCTTTCCCAATCCAATCTAGCATCGCAAGATAGGACCCGGTGATTATGGAATCTCCAAAATCTATTTTTAATTTTTTTAATAATCCTTTTCTATAAAAGAGATCTTGTGTCATCTCTTTATAAACACTAACTTTTTTTGCAAAAGAGAACGGATACAATTCTTTAGGCGTTGCTATTGTTTTATAATAAATAATAACTACCATACTCCCCCTCTTCCAATCAGGTTTACTTTGTTTATCGTGTAAATATTATTATTGTTGCAGAATTTTCTTACTCCATTTTTTACTCCATCGTGAGGTATCGGTGATGATAACTTCCATAAATTTTATTATCTGCTTTTTAGGAAAAATATTAACACAAACTTAACAATTAATTTATTTTTGCTTAACGGGAAAAAAATATTATTAATAAATAAGCGACTAAAAAAGTAGGCTTTATTGAAAATTTACATTAATAAAATAATGTGCGATATATAGCTCGACAGACATTGCTTATAACAATTTCTGCTGTTTATGATTCATTTGAATATATGCCGAATAAAAGAAAAGGAGACAATGATGGGTATAAAGAAGCTTCTGGTTATGGTAGGTGTGTTTTTCTCCCTCGCAAGTTTTGGTTACGGCGCAACGAATGAGCTGCTTGGTGCGGGTGCGACGTTTCCGTATCCATTATACTCGAAAATGTTCGATATATACTCTTCTTCAAAAGGAATTAAGGTTAATTATCAATCAATAGGGTCCGGCGGCGGAATTAGACAGCTCAAGAACAAGACTGTCGATTTTGGCGGTTCCGATGCTTTTCTCTCAGATGCCGAATTGAAAGACATGCCGGGAAAAGTTCTGCATGTGCCTACCTGTTTAGGCGGAGTTGCTTTGACCTATGAACTTCCCGGTAAACCTGAACTCAAATTTACTCCGGTAATTATCGAAGGAATATTTTTAGGAAAGATTAATAAATGGAATGATCCGCTTATACAAAAAGTGAATCCGGGCATAAAGCTGCCTAATATTGCTATTGCTGTTGTGCATCGCTCGGACGGAAGCGGGACTACTGCAATTTTTACTGATTATTTAGGGAAAGTTAGTAGCGCATGGAAAACCAAGGTTGGTGTAGGTAAGTCCGTTAACTGGCCGATAGGACTCGGAGGAAAAGGTAACGCAGGCGTAGCCGGACTTATTAGACAGGTTCCTGGCAGCATTGGCTATGTTGAATACTCCTATGCATTTCAGAATAAGTTGCCGATAGGTAAAGTGCAGAACTCCAGCGGCAGTTTCATTGCACCGTCGATTGAGAGCGTAAGTGTAGCAGCCGATACCAAGATGCCTGACGATACGAGAATATCCATTACTAACACTGCAGCTAAGAATGGCTATCCTATTGCCGGATTCACCTGGATACTGGTATACGCAGAACAGAATTATGAGGGCAGATCAGCTGCGAAAGCGCAAGAAACCTCGAAACTACTCTGGTGGATGATCCACGAAGGACAGCAGTATACGAAGCCCCTCGATTATTCTCCGCTATCCAAGTCAGCGCTATTGAAGGCAGAAAATGTGCTTAAAACAATGACCTATAACGGGAAGAAGTTGTTATAAATTAGCATTGTTAGTCCCCTTTATGGGATTCAGGGGCCATAATAGACAAATTGCTTATAATTATGATACTAAGGAAAACGATATGGCTAACGGTCAGTTGCTAGAAGGAAAATCAATAATGGAAAAAGCTAAGGTAAATAAAAACATAACGGGTAATCCTGATGGTGTGTTCCGAGGAATACTTTACATCGCGGCAATATTTATGGTTGTTTTGCTATTAGCTATTTTCGTTACGCTTCTGGTCCAGTCGATGCCTTCGATCAGGAAGCTGGGACTGTCATTTTTTTATAACCAGATCTGGGACCCGGTATCTGGCGAATTTGGAGCGTTGCCATTTTTCGTAGGAACTCTTCTTACCTCCTTTTTAGCCCTTTTAATTTCTGTCCCGTTTTCACTTTCAATATCGATTTTTCTTGGAGAATACTATAAAGAAGGATTTGTTTCGGGTCTACTTAGGAGCGCGATTGAGCTATTAGCAGGAATCCCGTCGGTAATCTACGGGTTTTGGGGGTTATTTGTACTGGTTCCGGTAGTTCGCGCATTGGAAATAAAGCTCGGTGTCTTACCCTATGGCGTTGGAATATTTACTGCGGCCTTGATTTTGGCGATAATGATTGTCCCTTACTCTTCAGCATTAGCCCGTGAGGTTATTAATCTCGTTCCGACTGATCTGAAAGAAGCGGCATTGTCTCTGGGGGCAACCAAATTCGAAGTTATTCGATATGTTGTTATTCCATATGCCCGTTCAGGTATTTTGGCGGGGCTGTTATTGTCACTGGGAAGGGCTCTCGGCGAGACGATGGCTGTTACCATGGTAATCGGGAATGCTAATTATCTCCCTACTTCCATCTTTGCCTCTGCCAATACAATGGCGAGTGCAATCGCGAATGAATTCGCAGAAGCGGCAGACAACTTATATTTGGCAAGTCTGGTAGAAATGGCGCTCCTGCTCTTTATTGTAACGATGATAATTAACATTATTGGGAAATATATTATTAAGAAGTTTAGTGTCGAGGTATAGTATGATGAAAAATGGCGTAAATAGTCGATTAGTAAAAGACAAGATATTTTTATCAATTGTAATATTTTTCTCTTTTTTGTCAATTTTGCCTTTGCTGTTTATCCTTTTTTACATTGTTAAAAATGGATTCGGGGTCCTGAGCCTGGATTTCATTACTCAGTTGCCTAAGCCCGTCGGTGAGACCGGGGGCGGTATCTCGAATGCTATTATCGGAACATTTATTCTTATCGGTATAGCGAGCATTCTATCAATGCCTTTAGGTATCGGGATCGGTATTTATCTGGCTGAGAATAAGTCCGGGAAACTTCCCTATATAGTGAGATTATGTGCTGAGGTATTGCAGGGCATCCCCTCTATCGTTATTGGAATTATTGCCTGGATATGGATTGTCGTACAAATAGGTTCATTTTCGGCCTTGTCGGGAGGTATCGCACTTGGAATGCTAATGTTGCCGATTATTGTTCGATCTACAGAAGAGACTCTTAAGCTGATTCCCACATCATTGAAAGAAGCTTCGTTAGCGTTGGGGGTCCCCTATTACAGGACCATCCTTAAAGTCGTTTTGCCAACTGGAATAAGCGGCATAGTAACAGGGATTCTTCTTAGTATTTCACGAGTTGCCGGAGAGACGGCACCGCTATTATTTACTGCTTTTGGAAGCCCGTATATGAATACGAATATTATGAAACCGGTTAACTCATTACCGGCGCTCATATTTAATTATGCGACAAGTCCCTACGAGGATTGGCTTAGTGCCGCCTGGGGAGCTTCGCTTGTATTAGTTTTATTAGTATTAATACTAAATTTTATTGCAAAAGTGGTGACAAAAAAATGGAAAGTCCAGTTTTAACGATCAAAAATTTTTGTGCAGGATTTGGCGACCATCAAATATTGAAAGATATTAATATGTCGTTTCCTACCAATATGGTTACGGCAATCATGGGACCTTCCGGTTGCGGAAAAACGACACTTATCCGATGCATTAACCGGATGCACGAACTAACGCCGAACACGACCAGTTCCGGGCATATATTGTTGCATGATGAAGACCTCTACGAACTTAACCCTATCAATGTAAGGAGAAAGATCGGGATGGTATTTCAGCGTCCCAATCCTTTTCCTACCATGAGTATTTATGACAATGTCATCGCCGGCTATAAATTGAACGGTATAAAAATAAATAAGATCGATAAAGATAGGATCGTTGAAGAATCGCTTAAGAAAGCTGCCCTTTGGGAGGAAGTAAAAGATTTCCTTCACAAAAAAGGAACATTTTTGTCAGGTGGTCAGCAACAGCGATTATGCATTGCACGAGCGCTTGCCATGAACCCTGACGTGCTGCTTCTTGACGAGCCGACATCGGCATTAGACCCGAAAGCAACTGCGCATATCGAAGAATTGATCTCAGAGCTCAATACTATGGTAACGATTATTCTTGTTACTCACAATATTGCCCAGGCTGCGAGAATATCCGACTATACAGCCTTTTTGTTTTTAGGGGAGCTCGTAGAATTCGGTACAACCCAGAAGTTATTTACTGTGCCTGAAGACAAGAGAACAGAAGAATATTTGTCAGGGAAGTTTGGCTAGTAAATAGATTTTTATGTTATAATATATTACTATTTATTTGGTAATCGGCTATAGGAGGAAGTAATGTTAAACGATAGGATCACATCATTAAAAAAAGAACTCATTGAATATGCCACTCTGGTAGAATCAATGATCGAAAAAGGAATTAAAGGCCTGGTTAATAAGGACAAAGATGTTTTAACGGAAATAATAGAAGAAAATGAGACTAAGGCCAATAATTTTGAGCTGGAGTTAGACGAAATATGTACTACCTTGATTGCTCAATATGAACCGCGAGCAAGGGATTTGAGAACTATTCTTATGGTCTTAAAGATGAACAACGATCTTGAACGTATGGCCGATCATGCGGTCAATATAGCTGAAAGCGCGTTATATCTCATTGAGAGACCGGTCATTAAGCCTTATATGGATATCCCAAGGATGGGAGAGATCACGACAACCATGCTGCGTAACAGTATCGATTCCTTTATTAATGAAAATGCGGAATTGGCACGACAGGTGTGCGAAACGGACATCGACGTTGATAACCTTCGCAGCCAGATTATGAGGGAACTTATTACCTATATGACCTCGGATAACACTACCATCGAGCGTGCTCTGCATTTATTGCGGATTTCCAGCAATTTGGAGCGTATTGCCGATCTTTCAACCAATATTTGTGAAGATATCGTTTTCATGGTAAAGGGTAAGATAATTAAGCATCACAAAGACGAGATTTAGCGAGGATGGCTACTTTGGGTTTCCTTAAATTCACAGTTCAAAAGTTATTTTTTTGATGAGCTGGATGTTCTCTGGGGTAACGTTAGCTAGATATGGTAATATCTCAAACACTTCAAGATAAGCCCTTTTTTAATGCCATCTCGTAATTTACATTGATAGACTCTGCTGGCTTAAAGATCGTTCCGTCGTTTCTCTGTATAAGGTAGACCATAACCTCCCTATGTCCACGTCGTCTCATGTTTACTAGTTCGTGAATATGTTTCAAGCCTCTTGTTGTTACTGTATCCGGGAATTTATAGAATCCGTTACTTTCCACCAACGTGACATTTATTTTATCAAATAACTTAGTTGAAAATATTCTCAATCTATCGCAAAATGCTTCATAGGAAATTATAATAATTTAGGAGGAATTAAATGCGTAAATACTCAATGCCCGATTGGTTTTTTTTCATCCTGCTTGTTATTTTAACACTAGCTTTCTATCGAGTGATCTCTCCCTTTATCATTGATGTTCTCATCGGATCGATACTCGCTAATCAGTTCTGGGGAGTTTTCAAATGGCTTCAGAAAAAATTCAAGAACAATAAAAGTGCTGCTTCTGTTATGACTGTGGCCATAACGTTCCTGGTGATTGTCGTTCCTCTTTTTGTTGTTGGCTATATAGTTTCTACTGAAGCAATTCACGCGTTTTCTACGGTTAAAGAAAGATTGCCAGAAATTCAGCAATCCCTATCTTCCGAAGGGCTGAGGCAGCGAACACAACAAATTCCAGTACTTAGACAAGGGGTTGACTTAATGTATAAGTATAACCTCCAACAAAAGGTATCAGAGGGGATTCCTCAGCTTGCTAATTATATGCTGGGCTTTTTACAAAGTACACTTTCTAATATATATTATGTCGTTTTTCATTTTTTTATTATATTATTATTGCTTTACTTTTTGTTTGTTGACGGGGAAGCTTTGTTAATAAAAATTAGAAACATTAGTCCTCTTAATGATGAAGATGAAGATGAGCTGTTGCAAGAGACTGTTAGGGTAACAGATGGGACGATAAAAGGTGCATTTATTATAAGTTTGATTGAAGCTGTTATTGGGAGCATCGTTTTTTTTGTTTTTGGCATACCTTCAGTTGCGTTCTGGGGTGTGGTTATGTTTGTTGCTGCTATCATCCCAGCAGGTGGCTCTGGCCTCGTCTATGTGCCGGTTGGGATTTTTCAGATTATTATTGGTCATTATATATCAGGAATAGGTCTTATTATCCTATCTCTAGTTATTCCCAATTTTATACAGAATATTGTCAAACCAAAATTGCTTGGAAATAGAATCGGGCTTAACCCGGCACTGATTTTATTAACCACTATTGGCGGGCTTATATGGTTTGGATTAATAGGCTTCTTAATCGGGCCGCTTATTGGATCTTTATTCATCGCCGTATGGAATCAATTCGGACGAAGATATAAAGATGAGTCAGAGAAAAATAATAATGGATAAAGATATGCAGTTTTTTATACGGAAAGGGCTTTGTATATTCTATGGCAAAATTGAAATTAGACCTTCATGATATCTATAACAAAGGCTCCATGATTGATGCGGAATTGAACCGCATTATCGATGAAGCTATAGAAAAAAAGATAAGCCTCATTGAAATTATCCCTGGAAAAGGAAGCGGACAACTAAAGAAATCAGTATTGAGGTTTCTCAATCTCCCCCATATCAAAAGGCTCTATCACCGGATCGACAAAGACAGCAAAAATTTCGGCAGAATATTTGTTCATTTCAAGCATTGATTTTACTAACTTAGATTATTTCAGGGTAACAGATATGGAAACCGGCAAATCACCTGCTACACAGGTCGTTCAAATAATAGTAGCGAATATTAAAAAATAATATATAATGGCATCGATTAAGAACCTCATTTATGTGGCAATTATGATGTAATTATCGGAAGAGAGTTTTTCCGTGGATAAAGTTAAAGTTTTTCTTTTGGTTTAAACAATGGATGCTATCAGGCGGGTATTAAATCAAACCATAGAGAGAATTATATATCAGTAGTAATTATTTCAATCATTTTTGTAACCGAAGGGGGTGGGAGTATGAGTAAATGGCTAAGCTATTCCTATATACTGGTTTTTCTTTGCTTTGTTTGCACTGGTGCATGGACGGAAGAACGGGATATCGTAAAGTTTGGGAAAGATGTTGTCGTTAAAGAGGGTACTACACTTAACAACGTTGTGGTTATTGGCGGGCACATTACGCTGAATGGTTCAGTAAAAGAAAGTGCAGTCGCAGTTGGCGGATCAATTGCGCTGGGGCCAAAGGCGGTAATAGGGAAAGACATTGTTTCAGTCGGCGGTATCATTGAAAGAGCTTCTGGTTCAAAGATAGTTGGGAAGATTGTAGAAGTGGATGTACCGGGGATGGCTTCGAATCACAAAAATTGGTATGGTTGGCTTTGGGGGTTAGGCATATTTTCGCTTGTTACTTTTATCGGGTTTATCGCCTTGGCTTTAATGATAATTGCACTTTTTTCCCGTCAAATTAGCGAAATATCCTTGCTTGTCGAGTCCAGTCCCAGGGAATCCTTCTTGTACGGGGTTTTGGGGATTATTTTAATAATGCCGCTTACGTTAATGTTAATTATATCTATTATCGGCATTTTTCTGGTCCCCTTAGAGTTGTTGTTAATCGTAGCTGTTTTTGTCACTGGGTATATAGCCGTTGCTGCGCTCATCGGAAAGAAGGTTCTCGTAACATTTAATATGAAAAGTCGGGCAATTATCTGGGAAGCGTTGTTGGGACTCATAATTCTCTGGCTCGTTGGATTAGTTCCTGTGTTCGGTTGGTTTGTTAAGGCTCTGGCCTGGATTTTTGGTTTTGGTGGGATTATAGAATTATTTTTACGCAGGAGAAAACGCAACCCAGCCTGAACGAGATTGCAGGTGCCTTCGTCAATCAGGGTTACTGATTTTTATTGCTTAGCATGTGAAGTCGCTTAGATTGATTTTAATGAGGAATTTTTTTATGAAGACCGAGCGAGAGTTCAGCACGTTTTATTACGAAAGTTTGAATAAAGAGATCCTGGTATTCGAGAGAATGCGAAGTGCTCTTGTTCGCAATATAGTTTTTCTTCTTGTAATTCTAATGGGCTTGCTGGGTGTATCTTTCTGGCTTGTTTTGAATGCCAAATTGTTTCTTGTAGCCGCTTTTTTCCCGTTTTTGATGAGTATAATCGCGATACCATTTTTATACTCAATTATTTCGAGTGCAAATTATGCGTCCGGATATAAAGATAAAATGATGAGCCGCATAAGTAGCTTCGTAGACGAAAACCTCACCTATAGAATAAATAGATCGATAGACATCAAAACTTTTCGACAGTGGGGACTTTTCTCGAAGCATGTTGCCTGTTTGAAAGGTCTCGGATTGGTTAACGGAACTATTAACGATTGTCAGTTAGAGCTCTCGGAAATTTATACGCCGAATAAATCTGGCCCGATGGATGGCGAAGACCGCGCGGCAGTGTGTCTCTCGCTATTCAAGGGTGGCTTTTTTTCGATAGACTGTGCCCGAGTGTTCGAAAGCGAAATATCCATGGGTATTAGGGAACGAGTTTCCGACTATGCGGCAGCATCCAAGAAAAAAATAAATATTTCTTTCAGCGGGTCAAAAATGTATATCGCAATTTCTTATAATAGAGAACTTTTTGCGGCAAGAGTTTTCCATCGGTTATCAGATTTTGATCAAGCCTTGGAATATTTCAATGATACCTCTTTTATTGTCAATATAATTAAATATGTAAAAAAAGTAGCAGATTAAAATTAAACTGCTTCCCGGCGAAGGTTCGACAAAGGCTGTATATTTTGAACAAGCTCGACTAGTTTTAGGGTGTAAAAAATTATATTTTCAAGATATAGATCCGAATAATTTCGTAAATCCCCTTATTAATAAAGAATATCCGAATAAAGATTATCATCGAATGTATATTGACGAAATCGTGAAATGTCTTACGAAGTAAGCTATTAGACAATTCAGGATCAAGTATATGGTAAGTCCCGTTATTGGCTAATACACCTATCTGGTAAGGAGGATAAGTAGTGCTATCCACGGCATAAGCGGAAGTATTGTGCTGAGCCCTAGCACAATTGCCAAAAGGTCTTTTATATTAAGCTTGATGGCATAATGAATAGTAATGATAATCAGTGCCAGTTTTGAAAGGATCGTTATGAATATCGCAAGGCTGCTGGTCATTGCTAAATTGCCGGTATAGGCAGCAGCGTTAATAAGGAAGAACGGGATTATCAGCATCAAAAACCAGAGTACGTAATTCTTTTTATAATGAAATTTCGATCGTTTGGACCTGATAGTCATTATTGTTCCCCCCTTTCATGTAGAGGTTATAATAACCATATCTTTGGAAATGTCAAAAAGAAAATATTATGAGAATAATCGTGATTCCGTCTTTATAAAGAAGACATATCCGATATAATATCCGATAGCAATCCCAGCTAAAACATCGCTCAGATAATGCTGCCCAACATATATTCGGCTAATTGAATGGATAATAAATGGGGTTAAAGCAAAGAACATGTCATACTTCCATAATTTCCATAAAAACGGAACCATAACAAAATATATTCCCGCAACGCTTGGAAAAGAACTTCCCCAATGGAGCCAGCCTAGAAATGTTATGTTGAGGCTTTCGTATGGGCGTGGACGCATAAAAATAGCTTTACATATAACAATTATTAATAAAGCTAAAGACATGCATAGCCAAATGGTAGCTATCAAATTAAGACCATTTTTATACCTGTAAAGGAAGATAGAAATTAATCCCATTGTCATAATAGTAGTAACGAGGCTTGAAAAACCTATCATAAAGTCACTGGCTTTTATGACTCTTTTCAGCATAAAGAACTTGGATACGCTTACATCTAAAAATAAGTATGAAAAGATAGCCAAAAGAGCAAGTACCAGTATTATTTTTATATGATTATCCCTGTGCGCTAGCTTGGCATCATATAACTCGTGGATTTTTAAGTAGCCCTTATATATCAGTGTTTTTAATTTCATAAAAACTTTCTTTATCGCTGCTTAGTAATTCTATATAATAATCTCAATGTATTCAAGTGGATATAATTTTTGTTATGTGATTATATACAACAAAACCCTGCTTAAAAATAAGCGGGGTTTTGTTTGGTATAAGTTACATGTTTCTAAAGTGAAAGTATGTGCTCAATAAGCTCTTTAGTTTTTTCGTCTTTTATATAATAGAATATTTCGACTCCATTTCTTCTCGAGTCTAAAATTCCACTCGTTTTTAATAGTGAAAGGTGCTGTGATACTGCCGATTGAGGTATCTTTAGCAATTTTTGAATCGTGGATACATTGAACCCATCTTTCGCCGGAATCAAATCTTCTAAAATTTGCAAACGCGCCGGGTGGCTCATTGCTTTAATTGTATTAGCGATTTTAAAAGTTTTCTTTTTTACAACCATACCCAAACATCTCCTTTTATAAAATATTTTATTATATTATAACACATTTAAACAAATCTATATAATTTAAATAGATTATTTAAATTATAACCTTCTTTTTCTTCTGATTTTTTAGCATAAATCCCATGTGCCTTCTAATCAAATAACATATTTAGTTTCTTATATAAAAATTTTTATCAACTTATAATTTTTAATATTAACGGAAAATAATAAATAAATTAATCAGTATTATTCCTGATTTTTAACTTCGTAAAGCCTGATATTGAGGGATATATTTGATGAAGTAATATGTTAAATCTCTTTTCATAGTTAATATAATACAAGTTAAAGAAAAATTCTAGTAGCTTAGTTTTGCATCGTGGTGCGAAATGTGTAGAGGCCTTGGAAAGATAATTCGCAGGTTGGGGGGGCGGGATATTATGCGCTTTGCCTGACAAATCCTGTGTGGTATTATAGGCGTGTACCAAAAAGAATTGCTCTTTTATTTAAGGTTAGCATCATTATTAGAAGGTAAACAGAAGAAATATATGAGAATTCGTATTAATGAATTTACACTAGAAGCAATTTCAGAGGCATTGGAAGATTATGGCTTTGAGGGCGAGTGCATATATAATGAAGGAGATGCTGAGGGCGTTTTCAAAGTAAAAGGCGGTAGTTATCGTTTCAAGTGTATTTTTGAGAATAACGAGATCGAGCTGACTGAGCTGGTTATTGATATTGAGGGATTTATTGGTGGGACATTGAATTAAAATATGGATATTGAAATTTTTTACAAAATTATTGGAGTAATGGCTGCAGTACTCACCTCAAGCGGGTTGATTCCTCAAGCAATAAAAGGGCTTAAGACTAAGAGCCTTGAAGATGTTTCGACTGGAATGCTTATTATCCTGGTATGCGGAACATTTCTCTGGTTTGTCTATGGGTTGCATAAAGGTGATTTCATTATAATTGGGGCGAATATCGTTACCTGTAGTTTTGCCTTAATCATCTTATTGCTTAAATATGTTTATAATTCAAAAAAGAATACCATTTAACTAATATGATACTTTATTATTATAGCTAGTGTTGAGACAAGCTAATTGCAATTTAAATGATCGATAAAGTGCTTGAATGTTTTTTCTGTTCTAACTATAAATAAAATATCAAAAACCTACTGGCTGTATCGAGATCAAACATCTGGATAATAACTGACAGTATATAATGCGATTCCGTTAATGCAAAGGGGCATTATGAAAAATAAGAAAACAGTTATCAGTATCTGTATTATCGTTCTCTTTATAGGTTCCATAATATTGTTTAATTCTTTCATCGGAAAAGGTCAGTCTTCCCGGCCACTTAATATTCTGCTAAATAACATTAATAATAATCCCAACGATTATAGGTCCTTTAAAAATATTGGAAATATTTATTTTAGCGAAGGAAATCTGGATGAGGCCTTGCGTTATTACAGCTTGGCGTTAGGGATCAATCCGGGATTTAGTGATGTCTATAATAATATAGGACTAGTCTATTTGAAAAAAAAAGAATATGACCGGGCAATAGAGTATATCGGGAAAGCTGTGGATTTAACTCCACAGGGAAGCGATTCCTATAATAATATGGCCATGATATATGTGGCCAAGAAGGATTTTCCTAAAGCATTGGAATTTTTTAATAAAAGTATAGAAATAGATAGTAATAATTTTATTGCGTTAAAAAATATGGGTATCCTATACAAAGATATGGGCGAATCTTCAAAAGCAGTAAGTGTATGGGAAAAGGCATTACAAATAAACAATGATCATGAGGTTGTTGAAAATTTAAGATCATTAAAAGAAAAAAGCAGCACTAATTGATTCTGTTGTAATCAAAAGGGCTTTATGTTAGGATAAACAATGTTTAGAACTTAAAGGGTTTAAGGCATGCCTGAAATATCACGAGACTTTAGATCTGTTACTCCTATTCAAAACTATAACCCTAAGCCTATGGGAGGGGCAGAATATAGTAATATTGTAATGCGTTGTGAAGATTGTCCTGCTGCTGAAGTATGTAAGAAAATAGGTAATTTTCGGGCTTCATGTGATCCAAAAGGTGGAAAGCGTTTGTCACAACAGGAATTTGCGGAGAAATGTGCTGCAGGAACAAACATTCTTCTCTGGCGTTTACTTGAAGTGCTTTCGAGAGAAAGGTAAAAAAAGCTATGTGTGGAATATTTGGGTATCTAGGCAGTAAAGACTGCGTGGACATGATAATAGATGGTCTTAAGAAATTGGAATATCGTGGATATGATTCATCTGGAATTACGACTTTGCACGAAGGTAAGCTGAATGTTACAAAATGCGTTGGAAAAATTGTAGAACTTGAGAAAGTAATCTCAACCAGTACTATGCAGGGATGTATCGGGCTAGGACATACCCGATGGGCAACACACGGGGAAACAACTCATGATAATAGTCATCCGCATACGGATTGTTCGGGAGAAATTGTTCTCGTACATAATGGCATTATCGAGAATTATAGCCTCTTAAAATCCAAACTTATTGCTAAAGGGCACATATTTCGATCCGATACGGATACAGAAGTTCTTGCCCATCTCATTGAAGAAAGTTTCCAGGGAAATTTAGAGGAAGCTGTACTTGAATCGTTAAAGCAAGTTGAAGGGACATACGCCATTGGTGTTATCGCAAAGAAAGACCCCAATAAAATTGTAGTGGCAAAAAATGCTTCACCACTTATTATTGGCTGTGGAAAAAATGAATATTTCATTACTTCGGATATTTCCGCAATACTTAAGTACAATCGTGATGTGATCTATTTAGAGGATAAGGAGATCGCAATTATTTCTCCCGAAGGTATCGTTGTTAAAGATATTAAAGGAAAGACTCTGGTGAAAGAAATTGTAACTGTTATGATGGATGCTTCGACTGCAGAAAAAGAAGGCTATCCTCATTTTATGGCCAAAGAAATCCATGAACAGCCTCGGGCAGTAATGGAGACCTTTGCCGGAAGAAGTTTTATGAGGGAGGGAATGATTAACCTCTCGGGAATTAATCTTGAGAAAAAAGAATTAACCAAATTTAATCGGGTGGTAATAACAGCCTGTGGTACTTCACTGCATGCAGGATTAGTCGGGGAGTTTATGATCGAGAAGTTTGCGCATATTCCCGTAGAAGTAGAATACGCTGCTGAGTTCAGATATAGGAACCCGATCATTGATAATAAGACGTTGGTTATTGCCATAAGCCAGTCCGGAGAAACTGCAGATACTATTGCTGCAATAAAAGAGGCGAAACTTAAAGGAGCGAAAGTCCTTTCAGTTTGCAATGTAATGAACAGTACGGTGGCAAGAGAATCTGACGGTGTTATTTATACCAGAGCAGGTCTTGAGATAGGCGTTGCTTCCACGAAAGCATTTACTACTCAGATCGTGTTGCTTTATTTATTATCTATTTTTCTTGGTGAAATACGCTATATACTATCAAAAGATGAAGTGAAGTCTTTACTTAAAGAATTAGACCTGTTGCCTAGAAAAATTGAAAAAGTATTTAAAAACGAACACAAAATAATGAAAATTTGCAAGAAATTTTATACTACCAGGAATTTTCTCTATCTTGGGAGAGGTATCGGATTTCCAGTTGCGCTGGAAGGTGCTTTAAAATTAAAAGAGATATCGTATATTCATGCTGAAGGGTATTCGGCAGCAGAAATGAAACATGGCCCGATTGCTTTGATTGATGAATATATGCCTGTTGTTGTAATAGCGTTAAAAGGACGCAGCTACGAGAAGATTATGGGGAATATCGAGGAGGTTAAAGCAAGGCGTGGTGTTGTTATTGCTATTGCCACAGAAGGGGATAAACATATTGCTGAAAAGGTAAATGAAGTTGTTTATATTCCTGACACAATAGAGGAACTCTCTTCAATATTGTCCGTTATTCCTTTGCAAATATTAGCATATCACATTGCTGTAATGCGAGGGTGCAATGTCGATCAGCCAAGAAATTTAGCCAAAAGTGTTACTGTGGAATAAGCCTTGCCAAAAGTTTTCAAGCTTGGATGGATCTGGGCATGATATAATTGGCTTAGGGGAGAAAATTTATTGACACTATAGTTTCTTTGATGATATATTTTATGTGATTAGTATAAATATCTTAAATTTATCCTAGAAATTTTTAATTTTCATGTTAATTGTAAGAGTCTTAAGGAAGGGGTATATTCAATGGAACTTTTTTTTAAAAAATTAGTAGGAATGGCACTTGTTTTATCTATAGCGATTATCTGTGCAGTCTCAGTGACTGCTGCCCAAGTTACTGAAGTTAATATGTGGATTATGCCAAACAGTAACAAATCTCAGGCAGACCTTGAAGAAGTCTTAGCAAAATTCCATAGAGAACATAAAGACATAAAAGTAAGATTAACTATCCTTGACTGGGGTGCTGCATGGCCGAAAATTACCACAGCTGCTACTAGTGGAGATGTTCCGGATATCGTTCAGCTTGGTACAACGTGGGTGAGTTCAATATCAGCAATGGGAGCGTTAGAAGATTTTTCAGCTAGAGTTAACGAGATTGGCGGATCCTCAGCATTTCTTCCGTCCTCATGGAAAACTGCTAGTGTAGAGGGCTCTGACAAAATTACAGCAATCCCATGGTTTGTAGACGCTCGTGCTATGTTCTATAGAACGGATGTTTTCAAAAAACTTAAAATTAAACCTTCGGACATCGATACATGGGAAGGATTAGAATTGGCGTTACAAAAGATTAAAGATGCTAATCTTGTTATTGATGGTGTTAAGGTAAATCCTCTTGGCTTTACTGGAAAAAACGACTGGAATGTAATTCATAATCTGGCTCCATGGATATGGGGTGCAGGAGGAGAATTCTTAACAAAAGATAATAAAGCTTCTGCAATTGATTCTGATGAAGTAGTAAATGGACTTAGCTATTATTTGGGATTAGTTAGGAAAGGCTTTGTTCCTCTCGATTGCTTAGAGCAGAATACTGCACAAGTGAGTACCGGTTTCGATAATGGTCAATATGCTATAGTATTTGATGGCCCTTATAAAATAAAGTCGTTGACCACACCTTCTCAACGAGGTGGCGCCCTTGATACAATAGCGGCAAAAAGGTTTGGGATTTTGCCCTACCCAAAGGGACCTGAAGGACAATATACTTTTATAGGCGGAAATGATTTGGGAATTTTTAAGGCGAGCAAAAAGAAAGATGCTGCGTGGGAAGTAGTAAAATATTTATCTTCACCTGAAGCACAACTCCATTATGCTAAGTTGACGGGGTACTTGCCGGCAACTAAAAAAGCACTTGCTGATCCTTACTTTACTAAGGATATTAATCGTAAGGTTTATGTTGAAGTAGTAAAGAATGGGAAGACTTATCCTACGATACCAGCATGGGGATTACTTGAAAATGTGCTGATAAGAAGATTCGGAGTAATGTGGGATCATTTGTTGGGTTCAATAAGAAAATAATAATATTGCTGATAATCATCATCATATAATTTCGTTCGAGTAAAAGGGAGTTAAGTATGAAAATATTTATTAAATATACTTTAGTAGCTATGATATTCTCGCTTTTATTAACCGGGTGTGCCCAGAAAAAAGAATCAGTGCCAAAAACTTATGGCAAAGTTGAATTGAAAACTGAAATGGGACTTGCGGCAAAAGAAGTAAATTCAGTGTTAGGCGAGTGTAAATAAATGAGTGCACAAAGCCTAGTAATTAAAATTAAAAAAAATAAATTTGCCTACTATTTTATAGCCCCTGCATTAATAGGTATGGTACTCCTTAACTTTATTCCCTTTATGCAGGGTTTTTATATGTCTTTTCTCAAGCTTAATCTTCATACGATGGACCGATATTTAAGTGCTCCGTTTGTTAATTGGGGAAACTATTATGACGTTCTTTTTAACCCTAATAGTCCAGTCAGAATAGGGTTAGGGCAAGCGGTTAGGAATACTCTTTATTATTCGGTTTTTGTAACAATCGGTCAGCTTGGCATGGGACTTATTGTTGCTTTGATGCTGAACCGTGATTTCAGAGGGCGGTCCGTAATAAGAACGCTATTTCTCTTCCCATGGATAGTTCCAACCTTCGTTACTGGATTACTCTGGGGTTTTATGTGGCAACAAGACATTGGAATAATTAATTATCTTCTTTATGATATTCCGCTTGTAAAAGCGTTGTTTTTTAATGTCTTTCATATACATGACATAATAAACATTATAAATGCGATAATAACGTTATTGATAAACGTTTTATTATTTCCTATTAGTTACACCCTCGGTTTGGTAGGGGTTGAGTTCAAATATGCTGTAGAGAATATATTCCCCTTGCTTCCTGCTTTTACTTCTGAAATAAAGCCTGCATGGTTGACCGGTCCAAATACTTTTTGGGCAATTGTAGTTCCGACTATATGGAGATTCTGGCCATTATCGATGTTAATGCTTTTAGCCGGACTGCAGAATATTCCTGATTCTCTTTATGAAGCTGCCAGTATCGATGGTGCCTCATCATGGAAGAAGTTTTGGCATATAACTGTACCGATGCTAAAATCCGTATGGGCTATACTCCTTATGTTTGGTATTATTTATAATGTTTATTCATTTAATATTGTAATTATGATGTTTGGTAATGGCGCTGGATTCCCGGGTGAGTGGGGGGATCTAATGATGACGAATATTTTTAGAAACTCTTTTCAGCAGTGGAACTTTGGTAATGGCGCAGCGATATCTATAATGTTTATGGCTTTTATGAGTATCGTTATTTATTATTGGCACAAATTCTATATTTCTTCCGAAGAGATTTATAGATAGAAGCAAGTTTACTATTTATCTAAAATAAAGAGGTTCTAAATGATTAACTCAGTTTCTTTAAAGAAAATAGTGTCACATTACACCATTAATACTATAATGGTTATCTTCCTTGTCGTGAACCTATTTCCGATATTTTGGATGATCTATAATTCCTTTAAAGGTAACACCGAGATCATGTCAGGCAATGTAGGTCTAAAAAAATCTGAGAACACGATAATTTACTTAAATAAAATCAATGGCAATTTATTTGTTGGAAGTTCTGACGGAGCTATTACGAAGATAAATGATAAGTCGAAAAAAATAGATTATTATTCCTTAAAATCATTGGCAACAAATTTTTGGGCTGATAAAGATTCTATATGGGTTGTTTCTTCTGATAAAGGACTTGTACAGTTATCGAATGAGAACCTAGGTGTTATAAAAAGAATCACGCTCCCCAATAAAGCATTACCGACGGTAGAGATGCTAAGAAATAAACCTTTTACAAAAGTTGTGGACGTAGCTCATATCGGACAGATAACGATTACCGGATCAGATCAGAAACTATGGATGGCAGCTGAAGGTGGAGATATCCGAACTGTAATGGAGTACGATAGAGATAGCGGTGCCTTCTCGTTCATTGACATCCCGGATCATTTTAAATTTGACCAAATTAAGTCTCTGCAATACGATAAACATAATAATTTATTATGGATTGGCACGGATGGAGTATTTATCAGGCACGATCTTAAAGATAAAGGTTTTACTTTTCTTACAGTTAACCTTGATTACATGCCTCCGGGTTCTCAAGGAATACGAATACTTTCTCCTAAAGAGGTATTGCTTCAAACAGCAACAGGTCTATACCTCATTGATTCGAAGTCCACTACTATTATTAAGAAATATTTCAAGGAAGATGATATTACCTCGGATCAGGAAATTAATTCATTAGATATATTTAAAGATAATTTTTATGTAGGAACTAATTCAGGATTAATAATTGTTAATAAAGTGAGCGGATTAAAAGAAAATAAGGAAGCACTTTTTTCAAGGATAATTAATGGACAGATACTTGATAAAAATGAAATGGAAGCAAGTGAGCTAAGGTCAACTTATACTGATGGGGCCTCCGTAATAATAGGTGCTAGTTCTGGAAGGGTAAGTGTTTATGATGCGGCAGTTAAAACCGTCATAGAAAAGGTACAATCCAGAGAAGGGCATGTGTTAATGTTCTCTAGCGGATGGAGAAATTATGTTGATATGTGGCCTAATGTAGACTTCTGGAAATATTTAAAGAATTCAGTTGTAATTTGTGGATTTACGATGATTATTGCTATGATTTTGGCGACAATGACTGCTTATGCACTTGTTAGATTTAAATTTCCCGGAGTGAAGCTGTTTAGCAACTCGATTCTTGTAACTCAAATGATACCTGCAATACTTTATTTGATTCCAATGTATATGCTTTTTAATATTATCAAAGATACTACTGCTGGGATGGAGTTTTTTAAAGCTCTTTTTGGCCCGGGTTTTAATGGAATTATGATAAAGGGCTCGTACCTCGGGTTAATATTTATTTATTCCGCATGGTTTTTACCTTTTAGTATTTGGATACTAAGGGGGTTTTTTGCAGCAATTCCGGTAGAACTTGAAGAGGCAGCAACAATCGACGGGTGCTCAAATATCGGAGTTTTCCTTCGAATTACTTTGCCATTGGCAATACCTGGAATAATTGCTACTGGTATTTTTATATTAATACAGGCTTGGGATGAGCTGATGTTTGCATGGATGTTAACGAGTGACGCAACTCAGACGCTTCCGGTCGGCATAAGGTTGTTTGTTGGGAATTTCCAGAATCGTTTTGATCTGATGATGGCAGCTGCGACAGTGGCTACAATACCTGTACTTATACTGTTTTTTGTTTTGCAGAAGCATATCGTCAGAGGGCTTACCGCTGGAGCTGTTAAAGGGTAATAGTTAAGCTTGGATTTTTTTTCATCTTTGATATTTTGTAATACAAGCTTAGTGGGATTGGAAAATACTCTATAGGTTTTGAAGGATAAACATTGAATGAAAAAATTAAGTATAATTAATGGTAGTATATTAATTATTCTTATTATTATAGCAACAAGTACGTACTTTGTTATTTCCAAAAAAAAACAAGAACAATTTTACGCCTTAATGCAATATAAAAAAGTTGCCCAAAAAGTCGTCCACGATAGCTGGAATCACTACAAAAATAACGAGAACTTTAAAGGAGATTGGTGGGCTGGCAGATTCGTGCACCCAAAGATGATCCTGGACAATGGTTGTCCTCTTGCATTTCCTGATGGTTCCGATGTCGATATGGATGGACTCTCGGATATTGATTGGGGCAATCCAACCAAACCTTATGAGTATACGGTTGTTTCCGAAGGAGCTTCGTATGTCATGCTCAGAGCTGTTTGGATGAGAGATAAACAAACTTTTGATAAAGTCTGGAAGTGGACTCATGATAATCTACAGAGGGCGAATGTTAAATACATTTATTATTGGAAAGATGTAAATAATCCCGAGAATGCTTGGAAGACTCCTGAGGAATTGAATCTTGACCGAGATAACTTGTTTTCTTGGAGATGGTTACCTACTATAGCCACTCGGGATGGGAAATCCCAGGATGGAGTTATTTATTATAAATGGCAGCCGCCTACTAAAGAACATAATCCGAATGATCCATGGCGAGATGGTTGGGATAATGCGACTGATGCTGATGCGGATATTGCATTAGCGCTAGTGTTTGCTGACAGTTTGTGGGGAAGTGCCGAGAAGGATTCTTATAATAATTACTCTGAACATGCGCGGGGAATTTTGAATGATTTATGGGATAAATGTACCGTTATAGGTGGAGGAGTCCGTTATATAGATGGAGGAAATAATGTAAAAAGTTTGGAGCCTGGTTATCTTTCTCCTTTCAGCTATAGAATATTTGATGATTTCGATCCAAAACATGATTGGATGCAGCTTGTAGATTCTTCCTATAGAATATTTAGAGATTCCCCTCGATTCCCTATGAATCCTATTGCGGATAAATTAGGAAAAATGCATCTGAATGATCCAAGAACAAAAAAACCTGCCCCAAATCTGATACCGGATTGGATAAATGTTGAGCAGGATGGTAGTCTTGCTGATGGTTCTCCACGAAATGAACCGGAATTTGGGACTGATAGCTTCAGAGCTTTATGGCGAATATCAGTAGATTATTTATGGAATAAGCCTGATCAGGCAAAAGAAGTGCTCTTCGCCTCAGGCCAGTCCAGCCCGATAAAATTCTTTAAATGGAGAATGAAGAATCCTCCCAAAGATATACCAGATCAAAAATATGATCTGAACGGTAAATTGAGTTCAGTCTTCTGGCATAACGGTGATGTGCCCTGGTTTGAACCTAATTATGAGCCTCCTGCCGATATACCGAATCGTAAGGATCGAAGCAATTGTTTCAGAGCCAATTGCGCTAATTATGGGGTATATCTGTCATATTTATATGCGGCTGAAGAGTTCGATTTTGCCAAGCAATTTTTGATGCCGCTAATCAATGAAGAACAAGATGGGTTTTCGAAGAGGCAATATATTATACCGGAAGACCAGCTTAAACAGGAGACTCCTGAACATCTTGCAATGAATACTCCTCTCGAAAAACGGGATTCAACTCATGACAACGGAATTCCTTACTCAAATGAACGGGGCGATGGCTGGTGGATAAAGAGCCAGTGGGGTGGATATTGGACTCAATGGGACCATAGTGACTGGAATAGCCAGAATGAGTACTTTAATAACATGTGGACATGGTTTGGTTTAGCTACCTATGCAGGTGTTGTTCAGAATCTCTATAAAGATCAGCAAAGAGAACCGAAAACCATTCAATCCATAAAAGTATATGAGGATGAAGCTTTAACAAAAGAACAAAAAGGACCTATTAATAGCGAATTTGTTTATGTGGTTGTTAAGGGCAAAGATGCGAATCGACGGCACCAAGACTATGTCAAGGTCAAAATATCAGCTAATGATCCGATTAAAGAGAATTATCCAATTACTCTTAAACTTACCGAAACTGCGAGAAATACCGGAGTTTTTGTTGCTAAACTAAGAGTTGGGATGGAGAGTAACAAAGCACTTGACCAGATTGGCGCTTCTCGTGGAAGCGATATTGATATTATTGTTGAAGGTAGCAAAAAGCACCAAATAAAAAGAACCGTCGGTGATTTATATATCTCTATGACACTGGAAGATTATTCTAATGGATCAATAGATGATGCTAATCCGACATCGTGGTGGACAGATTCTTATTTTCCAAGTTGTCCGAGCGATATATCTAATGAATCTAAAAAGTTTGGATATTATATTTGGGTTGATGCCTCTGACACGTGGCATATTGTCATGAAAACAACAACTAACAATATGCATACGTTTCAAGGTCAGATTTATTCCGATGGAGATTTCACCGATGTTAAAAATATTAATCTTGAAAAAGGGGATAGTGTTATAGGTCAGGGCAAGTCCATATCATTTTCTTGTATTGATAAAAGTGGAATGGATAGTTTCAGCTTTAAATGTAAAGGAAGCTACATAAAATTAGATGTAAAATTGGATGGATTATATGAGCCTAAGAGTGTATTTGTAGGCGCCCCCTTAAGCGCAGCATATGGTATGCCGTTTGTTTTAAAAACGAAAGGTGAGACCGGGACCTATTTACTTACCCCGACAAAGGAAAAGCTCGGATCAAGTAAATATAGCATGAAAGTTGAGAAGAAATACTCAGGAAAAGACTATCCATATTTTGGAATGGTGCTTTTTGATAAAGAAGCTAAAGACTGGTCTGGCAAGGATGAGTTTTCCATTTCTCTTTATTTAAAAGAAGATGTAGGCAATATCAGAGTTGACATCCAGGATTCAGCAGGAAATATCGCAATTTTAAATGGTTATAATCCTTGGGACCCAAATAAGGGCGAAGGCTGGTATGTTTGGCGTTCAAATACACTCAAAGGTACAGAAGTTAATCGAGATAATGTTGAACCAAGGGCAATAAAAGATAGAAAGTTTTGGAAGGGATGGAGTTTCGATCAGAATAAGACGGTAGAGGTGTCGAATAAGCTTAATTTACATGATATTGTTAATGTGCAAGTTTGTGTTGGACCTGCAGAAAACAAAGATTGTACTCTTTACATTGATAAGGTTTACCTGGAAACAAGTAATTATTATAAAGGAAAAAGTGATCCGAAAAATATTAAATATTTAGCGCTTTATAAGGATAAAGAGTTTCATATTCCTTTTTCTAAAGGTGAGACAATTAAACAAAATAGAGTTTATGTTGAATTAATAGGCAGAGATGGTAGTCCCTATACGGCAGACACTATATTAGTGAAAATTGATTCTTCGGATAAACATCCGAGATCAAGAGGCATTAAAATTCCCCTTGAAGAGACATCGGCTAATTCCGGTGTTTATCGGGGAGAATTAAAAATAGGGATACAGAGTTCAGAGAAACTGGGCCTCGTGGGCGCAAGTAGAGGGAGTATAATCCAGTTATATTCTCGCATAAATAAGTTCAAAAATATTAAGTATGAAATCGGTGATTTCCAGATAGAGACAGTGGTAGAGGATTTTGAGACGACACTTAGTAAACAGGCACCTGCAAGTTGGTGGACTGATGATCTCGATCCGTTACGAGGAGAACCGGAGTACGCTGCTGGGAGAAAACTAGGATATTTCTTATGGAAGACAAAAGATGATATTTGGCATCTTCGCTGGTCAGGAGATCTTCGTTCTCATTTGTTTTACGGAAAAATTACTGCAAATAATAATATAAAAATACTACAGAGAATTAATTTTGAAAAAGGTGATAGTGCGGAAACGAAAAAAAATATAATTATAATTAATGGAAATGAGGCAATCGGTGATGATGGCATAGATTTTATTGCTACTGGGGATGAAGTATGGTTTGATCTAAGTATAGATAATATTTACTATGGCAATAAATTCCAAATAGGAAAATTCGAGTATAAAAAAGCTTATTCAATACCATTTATGTTGAAAAATACAGATATTACCTCGACCTATGCATTATTGACGACAGATACGAATAAATACGACGGCGAAAACTCCCTTTTTATTAGTAAAAAGTACAATAAAAAAGATTATCCATATATTGGAAAATGGGGACTGGATGGCGAAAAAGCGAATTTCAGTCTTCAGGATAGTTTGAAATTTATGGTTTATCTCCCTAAGGATATCGGCAATATACGGGTAGATATAGAGGATACTTCCGGTAATTCTGCTATTGTGAATGAATATAATCCTTGGGACGAAAGTAAAGGTCGGGGATGGTATGAATGGGATTCTAATTTCTCATATGGAATAGGGGTGTCAGAGAAAAAAATTCAGCCTTTACCAATTAAAGACAGAACTTGGTTTAGAGGCTGGCACCTGGTTAAACAGGAAAATATTGACGTTTCAAAGAAAATTAATCTGGCACATATTATCAATTTGTTGCTTTCAATTGGCGGTGGAGATAAAAAAGATGTTCATTTGAATATTGATAACATTAAATTGTATCGTGCTAATTATCATTTAGGTTCTGCTAAACCAAAGAAGATAACGGCTATTAATCTTTATTCCGATCAGAATTATCTAAAAGAAAAAATTATTGAAAATCAAAAAGTTAATAAGAAGAACATTTATGTTGAATTATGTGGGGTTGATGGTAACCCCTTTGAGCGTGATCGTTTTTATATTGATATTTTGACAGGGGACAAATATAAGAACTGTATTCCGATTAAGTTGCGGGTATATGAGACTAAAGCTGATAGCGGTATATATCGTGGAAAATTTACAATTGACCTGTCGAGCAGTGAGGCTCAGGAGACAATAGGTGCTGCCAGCGGTAAAAAGATCACAGTCGTTAGCCCATTGGGGGATAGGTCATTTTCTTTTATTGTTGGTGATATGCAGAATAGTTATATTATTGATGATTTTGAAGACGGCAGTATTTCTGATAAAAATCCTGTTACCTGGTGGATTGACACTATAGATCCTGTAGCCAAGAAGGTTCTTATCGATCCTGTCTACGACAAAGGTGTTTACATCTACAGGGATATTGATGATGTCTGGCATGTTATCTGGAATCCGGAGGATAAAGATGAACAAATTTCAGGATACATCGGGTTTGATAATAAATTAAAACTATTGGACAAAAAGGATTTTAAAAAAGGAATAACAATTGATAAAGATAAGAAGCAGCTGTTGTTCGATATGAAAGCTAAAAATAATTTAGTAAAGCAGTTGTCATTTAAGATGGATGGCAACAATTTAACCCTTTATTTCAAATCATCGGGAGTCGAAGCAAAAGATAAGGTATTTATTGGGCAAGACAAGAAATCACCATTTATGTTACCAATAAAAATTAGTAATTTACCTGTTATCAATAATTATGATTTGTCAGTTTTAACTGATAAAGTTAAAGATACAGCATGTTCTCTTCAAATTAAAAAGAATTATACTGGAAATTCTTATCCGTATTTTGGTTGTTGGGGACTTGCTGGAGATGTATCGGATTTTAGCGACAAAGATAGTTTATCGTTTTGGGTCTATTTATTTGCTGATCCTGGCAATATACGGGTTGATATACAGGATGCTAATGGAATAACTGCAGTTCTGAATGGGTACAATCCTTATGATTATCAAAAAGGACCGGGGTGGTATCTATGGACATCAGGCTTTACAGGAGGCTTTGATGTTGACGAAGGGAAAGCTCAACCTTTGCCGATTAAAGATCGTAAATGGTGGCAAGGCTGGGATCTGGAACTTCAGAAATATGTTGATGTGTCAGACAAGCTTGATTTAAGGAAGATCAAGAACGTTCAGTTTGCAATAGGCGGTGGAGATAAGAGAAGCGTAACTATAGTCATAGATAATCTTAGAATTGATAAAGCAAATGTTCATTTTGGAAATACACCACCGGCGAACATTAATGCGATTACATTTTATAAAACGAAATCGTACACAGATCCCTATTCACGAAATGACGAAATGAAACAGAATCATGTTTTTTTCAAGATATTCGGTGGAGATGGCGATCCACTCTCTCTTGATAAGTATAAGATTTCTGTATTCTCCGATGATCCAAGGGCTGATGCATATCCGATCGACATTATGGTTCAGGAAACCGGGACTAATACGGGCGTGTATACCGGTAAGTTTAACTTAGGTCTTAAATCAGATAACAAGACAGATACCCTTGGAATTGAAAAAGGCAGGTTAGTAAAAATTGCTTATGGGAATGGTAAGGTTGAGTCTATAAAAGTAGGGGAGATTGTTCAGCAATATCTAATTGATGATTTCAGTGATGGGAAGGTAAGTGATAAGAATCCTGTTACGTGGTGGGTAGATTCGGTTAACCCTGTTTCTGATAAGCCAATAGTTAATTCTAATTCTAAACCTGGTTACTATATCTGGAAAGAAAAAAATATCTGGCATGTGAGATGGCTTGGCAGTAAAAAAGGTGATAAATTTGAAGGCACAATATCAACAAAAGGGACTATAAAAAATCTATCAAAGGTTAAGTTGGACTTTTTTGACAAAATCAGGTCCGATGGAAAAACTATAACAATTCTTTCAAAAAACAAGTCTAAAGTTGTTGGTATAGATTTCTTTGCCGATAGTGACTATGTAGAATTTGATATAAGGCAGAATGATGAATACCAAGGTAGAAATATCTGGATTGGAGCTAACGGATCCTTAGCCTATTCAGTTCCATTTCGTATTGATAATAATAAAATCTCTAGTACCTACAGGTTGTCAGTGGAAAAATCGACCAGAAAATCTGAAGGATCGATGATGAAAGTTGATAAAAGATATAGCAATAAAGATTATCCTTATTTCGGTTGCTGGGGCCTTCGTGGGGATGTCGGTAATTGGACCGATATCAATGAATTTTACATGTGGTTGTATTTACCTGGCGATGTGGGTAGTATAAAAGTTGAATTAGAAGATAATAAGGGACAAAAGGGAATCCTTAACGGATATAGCCCTTACGATCCTAAAAAAGGACCTGGATGGTATAAGTGGACTTCCAATTTTTTCGATAGCCCAGAAGTAAAAGATGAAAATATACATCCTTTGCCTATAAAGAACCGAAAATGGTGGAAATCCTGGAGTGATAACGAACAGGCTTTTATCGATAATACTGAAAATTTTGATTTGTCTAACATTAAGAATGTGGAGTTTGTTGTTGGTGGCGGCGAGACTAGGAACGTGGTCCTGTATGTGGATAGTATAGTTCTAGAGAAGACGAATTATCGATTAGGTGATGCTTATCCAAGCATAATTAAAACGATTACTATATATAAAGATAAAAGCTATCTATATAAGTATAAAAAGAATGAGGCTATATCAAAAAAAGATGTTTTTATTGAACTGGTTGGACAAGACGGGAACAAAGATGCTGTAGATATAATTGATGTTGTAATTAACATTACGCATAAGGGGAAAGAGATTTCTAGGTATCTTCATCTGCTTGAATCATCTGCTGACTCAGGAATATATAGAGGTAAAATGAGAGTTTCGACAGGTCCTCAATTAGAAACTGATGAGTGGCTTGTGAATAAAGGTGATGTTTTAACTATTAAGACCTTAGGCAGTGACTTAAAAACATCTAGCATAAAGATAGGTAATATAAATAAGGGAAGCAGTAAGTTTAATGTATTAAAAATGTTAAGTTTTATCGGCGTAATGATGATAATCATTGTTTATTATAAAGTAAGACCGAGTAGAAATGTACGAGATATCAAATTATAGAAACTGGGAAAATTCCTATACCCTTTACAATGATACTTTAAAGATTGTTGTTGTTCCTCAAATTGGAGGAAGAGTTTATTCCATTGCATACAATGGAAAAGAATTCTGTAGACAAAACAAATTAAGCGAAGGAAAAATTGCTTCTCCAGACGATAACTCATGGTTGAACTGGGGTGGGGATTTCGATTGGGTGGGACCTCAAGAATCATGGAATATGGCGGGATGGCCTCCTCCTTTTGAGTTAGATAGCGGAGCTTGGAATGTCTTATCATATAGCGAACAATCGATATCTTTGCAAAGTAAACCTTGCAGTCTAGGGGTAAGAATTAAAAAAAAGATTTCTTTAAGCGGTTCGAGGGTAACTGTTAAGCGGGAATTAGAGAATACTTCTGATCGACCAGTAATATATGGTTTGTGGAATATTACTCAAGTGTCGACAGAAGGATTGATAATTATCCCGTTAAGGGATCCTAAATATAGCACTATTAAAGTATTCGAATCCCAGGCATTTGACCAGTGGGAAGATTTATTAAAAAATAAGATAATTGAAACAGATTACTCTTCCGATACGATAAATATTAGGATCAATGAAAAAAAAGGCAGTTTTAAGATCGGTGTTGTTTCCGATGTAGGACGTATAGATTACACTTTTAATGATTTTGTTATGAGTAAGATAATTAGTCCGTCTCATGGTGTACAATATCCGCATGGTTGTAATATCGAAATTTATCGAGATGAGAAGTCGGGCTATACCGAGTTAGAGCAGTTGTGGGAATCTAAAGAGCTCGCTCCTGGGGATATTTGTTATAGTGAACAGGAAATATCTTTTGAAAATAAATAGATTAAGATATACTTATATTTTAAGGTAAAGTGTGTTATATTTCTTTGTAATAAAATAAATATTATAAAATTCGTATTAAAAAGTGCTTTTTTAATTTTTATATGATAAAATCAAACAAAAATATCTTAAATATAACAAATTATTTTGGAATCTTTTTCTGTTTGCTGAGTGTTTTGACTGCAGTTCCTCTTGGAGCCATTACAAAAGAATATATTGTTGATAATTTTGAGGATAGTGCGATAACAACTAGTTTAAAATGGGAATTTCATGGTGCTATTAAGAGTAAAATAGGTGACTCGCTTAAAACCATGGAAGATAGTCTTGGAATTAAAAGGAAAATTGGAAGTAATTTTTTAAATATTAGTGGAAAGACAAATAATTGGTATGTTGGAGGAGCAAGAACGAAGCTGAAAAAGGTCATAGACCCCTATACTCACTTTAGCATCATGATTCAGGGTCGAGGAAGTAATAGAAGTAAGGTAACGGTTGAGCTGTCGGAAGTAGTCCTTCAGGATGTTATTAGAGAAATGAGAGAAAAACCAGACGTTTATTCTTATTCTATATATGTAAGCTGGACTGGTTGGAAGAAAGTAATCATTCCTCTCAGAAAGTTTACAAATAAAAAGAAAGTTGTTGGCAATAGGGCATTCGATTCAAAAAAAACAAGTCCAAAATGGTTGAAACTAGAGTTTTTGAATGACCAGAAAGAGGGTCCAATTACTCTTGATATTGATAATGTTAAATTTGTTACTTTAGAAAAAATATAGGAGCTATCAGGTAATTTATGGGTTTCAATAAGATTATAGGTTATGTATTGTTATTATCTTTTATGGTTTCTTCATTGTGCTATGCAGCAGAAAGTACAATTGATTTTTCTTTTCATATTCCTTTTTCAGCGGCTTTAGATGTGGACAAATTTGATGTCGATTTTGGCGCTATGGACATGTATGATGAAATATGGGCTCCAGTTGGCGATTCTAACAGTTTCAAAGTTTATGCAAGAAATAATTCCGGCTCCAACTGGCAATTCAGCATGCATCTCATCGATGACCTTCATCGTGAAGAAGGGGTAAGTTCTCCTCAAGATATTATCAAGGCCGGAGATGTTTTCTGGACACTAGTGTATGCCGGATATTATGATAGTGAGGCAAAAACCCAGGTGGGTGCGAAAAACGAACTCACTCGGATACCCGGAATGGTCCCAACAATACTTCAGAAAAGTGCATTTCAAACGAGTAGCCTAAGTAATAGTGCACTCGTTTTTAATAATAATGTTCCTGATCGCCAGGATAAGTCGTATAATTACCAATTTGTTTTTAAATTTATTATGAAACCTCCCTTTAATACTAATTCTGGAGATTATAGAGGTACTATTGTTTTTACAATGATGACACAATAAATGTATTTGGTTGTAACGAAAGGAGATACAATGAAAAAGTTAATTATCGCAATGTTTGTATTAATGTTTGCAGGGATATGTTATTCAGAGATTACTAATGATATCGATGTCCATGTGAGGGTTAACTCAAAGTTCGAATTAACTGTCGATAGAACATTTATCGATTTCGAGACAATGGAACCGGGTGAAATTAAGCAGGGAGTTCCTGATTCTGGGATTAGAATCAGCGCTAAATCGAATAGTGGTAGTCCATGGTTTTTAACAATTAATAATGTGAGAGAGCTTAGCAACGGAGCTGATATTATTCCTAACGAGAATTTCTTTTGGTATGGCTGGAAGGGAAAGGGTTCTACAGGAACATTTTATGGCGAAAAATCTCAAGTATTTACAGTTACGCCTACACTTATGTATAGCCCGTCATCTCAGGAATTTAACAATCTTCGACTCGTCGGTGATAATAAGATTGAAGGTACCGATGTGTTTGTTAAGTTTGGCTTAAAAGTTCCGTTCAAACAAAATAGCGGGGAGTATCATACTCTGGTTAGATTTACTATGACAGAGTAATTGTCAGGTGCACTTTCCTTAATAAGAATAATTAGGACGTTTATCAAATAGAGGGTCAGAAATGAAAAAGAACATTTTATTACTATTACTTCTACTGTTATTTTTAGCAACTGGACACCTGGTATACGCTGAGAAGACGCTGATTGCAGAAATAAAATCGAATAATTTAGATTTTATTGACCCGGGAAAAGCCGGCTGGGATTATATTGACGGGAAATATTTGCAGGTAGAAATTACCTGTTCGATGAATGAAGTTCCTTGGAATCTCATGGTTAATCTCGATAATCTTAATAGTGGCTCTAATACATTTGAAGCTCAGAAGAATATTAAGCTTAAAGTTTTTTATATAGGGCATTCGAAAAAGGCGGAGATTCTTGATCCGCTGCTTTCAACCTGGGAAGATCATACAACAGACTACTTGAAGCCAGAATTTTCAGGGTATGATCCTGGTGCAAGTTTTGTAGATTATAATGGAACTGCTATGCAGATTTGCGGAAATAATGCTTTTCCTGCCGGAATGTCGAACGTTTTGGTTAGAGTCGTTCTTGGTGTTACGGTCCAGGTTCCGGAAGGTGGGCGTAATATTACCGGAGACTATCTGGGCAGGTTGAGGTTCACACTGAATTGATAAAACTAATAATTATGGATCGTAAGATATATATGAGATCATCCTTGAAGGGATATTTGTAAATGAGAAAATTACTGTCACTCATTGTGATTATAATATTAGCACAAAACGTAGCTGGAGCTTTTTCTTTTAATATTGATAAACCAGGTACTTATCTGTCTTCAAAATCAGGTAAAGTTATCAATGGAACTGTTGTCGTTGCGAATACCGGCAAAGATACTCTCTACTTTAAGTCCTATATAGCTGACTGGAAAATTTTACCGGATGGTTCAAAAGCTTTTTATCCTGCTGGAAGTACTGGACTATCGAGCGCCCCTTGGCTCAGTATTTATCCAAAAGAATTTGCTGTCGAGCCTTTAGGAAAAGAGAAAATAAGCTATATTATGACTGTACCGAAAAATGCTGTTGGTGGTCACTATAGCGTAATCTTTTTCGAGACATATGATAAAAATAATACGAAAAATAATATCTTATTTTCTGGTAGAATCGGGAGCATTATTTATCATCAGGTAGAGGGTACTGAAAAAATTGATGCAAACTTGACAGATGTATTTGTAGATTACAAAAATGGTAAGCGTACAGTTTCTTATATGTTTGAGAATATGGGAAATATTTTTCTTCTTGTCAAACCGTCGCTTGCAATTCTTAATGATCGAGGTCAAGTCGCATTTCGAGAATCTATGGACAAATTTGGTGTATTGCCGGGACAAAAAATAGTGCGGACCTACAAAGTATCACAGAAGCTTCCGGACGGAGACTATACTGCATTAATAACAACAGAATATGGCAAAGAAGATTTTAAAGTTGTAGAAAAAGAATTCCGCAGTATTAATCAGGGTGGCAACGCTTTGAACCTACTAAATAAGTCGGATGCCGCTATAACAATTAATTACAATAAATCCACATCCAGCGAGACGGTTTCACGGCGTGAGAATCTTGGCCTTGCCCAAAAAATTTCTATTGAGAAATTTAATCCGGTCGTCAATAAAAATAAAATTAAACTATTTGTATTACTCAAAAATCCTATTGAGGAAGCTATAAGTGCAAATGCATTGATCACTGTTTCTGATGCCTTTAGGAATAAGAAATTAATGGTATCGCTGGGAAGAAATTTCCAAATAGCGAATAAAGGAAAAAAAATAATGAATAAAATAATTGGCCATTCACTTGCCGCTGGCACATATACTGTTACCTTAGATGTTATGAATGGAATCGATACTCTTGCTAAAGATGAAAAAACGATAGTAATCAGGTAGGAATATGAAACGACTATTATTAGCTATAATATTGTTACTCGTCAATTCAGCTTGGGCGTTTTGCTTAGATGCAATAACTATAAATAAAGATAAAATATATGTAATCGCCGATGTCTCCAAGTATCTTATTCAGGATGAATCTATTGTTTCGGCTACATATAATGATAATAAAAAGAGCGTTAGTATTTATGGCAGTCGTCTTGGCAGTACTATACTCCATGTGTGGAGCAGTGAGAAAAGAAGATCATATAAAGTCATTGTGAAAAGACCCGAAATCGTAAGACGCGGATCTACTGGAAAAGGAGATTTGCAACCAGGTTTTAAGTTTGGAATATCTGCTGGAAGGAAAATAGGCGAGTCAGAATCAAAGATAACGGCAAATAGGTATGAGTATATTTCTGATTATTATGTGCTGGATGGCTATGGAAATACAAATTATGGGTTTATGCAAAGCCAAATAGGCTATAAAGTAAATAAAGAAGCTGCTGGAATTGCTCGCAGTGTCAGTAGCGTCAAGCTTTCTTTTCAAAAGGAGTCGACGAAGTTTACTTTTGGTGATCAAACGTTACGTTACTCCGAGTTCGTTTTGCCCTTTCAGGCTATTCAGGGAATTACATATGCGACTAAGTATGGCATTTCTAACGTCAATATTTCTTACGGAGCTAACCGATATGGGTGGTGGGGAAAAGACAATTACCGTGATGAAAGACCAACCCAATATTTTCTTGGATTAAATGTACTTACTCCATTCGATCGAGATTTCTCTATCGGGTTTGCAACTGTAATGAAATCCGAGAAAAATCTGCCTAGGTCATTAGTCCTTGGCCTCTACGGAAACTATCGGCTTAATAAAAACATAGATACTCTTGGTGAATTAGCTGTGAATGGCCGCAGACTTGCTGGCAAGATAGGTCTTAACTATGAAAATAGCGGGTTTTTTATTAACTCCGCTTATCGAAATGCCTCTCAAGGATATAAAGCTGTGAATGATTTCATTTCCTATAATGGGATCAGAGGTTTATATCTAAATTCGGGATACAAATACAATGATTACTTAACTTTTTCCAGCAGTGTCGACCAATATGTTGATACTCAATATGATAGAAACTACAATAACCAGGATATCAACACGACTACTTACTTCAATTATAATAACTGGGGTTTTACCCATAGCTTATGGAGGCAGAATCGTGGTAACTTTTTGGGTTCCGGGATTGGGCAGGGACAGAATTATGAACTTTCTTATTTAGCTCCGGTTCAAAAAACAAGAGTTTATATTAAATATACTCCCTCTTCTTTTGAGGAGAATGTTAGTAGTAACCAGGATTATAGTATGAGTTCTTCTATTGCTGGATTTCAGTATGGCCTATTTGCCGGAGCGAGTGTTGTTGTTGAAAAGCAGTGGAATAGCCGTTCAGGTAATAGAGATAACTTTTCACCTCAAAGTTTGAGGGCCTATTTATCGATGCCGCAATTAAGGCTCGCTACAACTCCATTCTACTTAGATGTCTATGCTCGGTATCAAGACGATTATGATACTTCTTTTAGAGTTGTGCAGAACTATAGTCTGTTGCGAAGTCGTATAGAATGGAGAAACGCTGCTGATCAGCGGATTTATTTGGAAGGTAATATCAAGAATGTTAATGGAGACAAGGATTTAAGTATTGACCGAAGAGTAACTGAGTATACTTTTGGTATGACAATGTTCTTGGATAGCGGAGTACATCTTTCTACCGGCTATGGAAAGATTAAGGGATCAGTTTTTATTGACAATGATGGTGACGGTGTAATGTCCGCTAGCGAAACTGGGTTTGAAGGTATAAAGGTCCGTTTAAGTGATGGTAATGTTGCGGTTACTGATGTAAATGGGGCTTTTAGTTTCAATAATGTTAACGGGGCAAATGTGGATATTTACATCGAGCCGGAAGTCTTGCGAAGTGAGTATATTTTTACAACATTAGACCGTCGAACTGTATATTTTAATTCAAATCAGGATCAATCTATATCTTTTGGGCTTTCATCTAAATCACTTGTTCAGGGAATAGTATTTTTAGACCAGAATAATAACAACATTTATGATCCGGGAGAACCACTTATTTCTGGAGTAAGAGTTCAGGTTAAAGGTGTCGATGCCTGCAAATCAGATGAAAATGGTGCGTTTATAATCAATTCAGTTCCTTCCGGGAAACAGGTTTTTACCGTTGATATGTTTACGGTGCCTGAAGATTATTCGGTATATGGCTCTCTTAGTCGCGAAATCAACGTTAATCCAGGGGAAAAGGTGCAGATATATCTTCCTTTAAGGGTATACAAGTATTAATGGTTTTGTTTTGAAATACGCTTCTATATATGTTCTGAACTTGCTATCATTATTCATGTTTTATCTAAATATTATCCAGAAATGTCTTATAATTAATAATTAATTCTGATAAATTATCATGTAAATCTATTAATTAACGTGAAGGGAAACAGGAATGAAAAAAAGAAACGCTGCCATTTTAATTGTTGCTGCCGGTATTATTATAACATCGATATTTTTCATCATAAAATCAGATATTTTTAAAGTAACAGGAATTTCTGTACAGGCTAAAAAACAAGCCAAAATAGATACTCTTGAAATAACGAATTTTCTGAAAAATCCTGATTTTTCAGCTGACATCGATAATAATGGGATTCCCGATAATTGGGGTGAGAAGCCTTATAACTCAAAAACCATTAAAGACAAAAAAACCGGAAAGTATTATTTGCATATTAAAAATGACGAGCCGGGATCTGCTATCGGTTCTCAAAAGATTGCAATTGATGGAAGGCAAATCTCCCTATTGAGTGTAGCTGGTTATGTGAGAGCGTCTTCTGTTACTCGGGGGAATCAGCCTTGGGAAACCGGAAAAATCCAGGTGCTATTTTTTGATAAGAATAGTAAACAGATTGGCGATTGGCCTGAAGTTGGGTCTTATACCGGAAGTTTTGACTGGAAACAGGTTAAGAAAGTATTTCAGGTACCAAGGGCCACTCGTATTGTTCAGCTCAATATCGGACTTTGGAATTGCAGTGGTGAAATTGATTTTTCCCATTTTAAAGTAGTTCCGAATAAGCCGCTCCCCCGGGATCAGTATAATTTTGTTATAAATGGAGATTTTGAGATCTGGCAGGGATGGGTTTATGGTGGTAGCGCAGACTGGGGAATACAGTATCCTGGTTATAATGGTGATGGCCTGCTTTTTATTAATAATGAGTCTAATATGTGGTCCTTTGCCACACAGTCTATCAAGATAGATTCTACAAAGATTAAAAATATCAAGATTTCTGCCTGGATGAAAATTAAAAAAATTGTTCAGGGCGAACAGCCTTGGGAAAAAGCTAGAATTAATGTGGAATTCAAAAATGAACAAGGTGTTCGTCTTGGTGGCTGGCCAATTGTGCACGAAGCAGCCGGAAATTTTGACTGGAAGAAAGTTGAACAGGCATTTGAAGTGCCTGAAGGTACGACGAAAGTCGAACTTTTTGTAGGACTGCTTAACTGCAAAGGCGAAGCCTGGTTCGATGACATTGTTATGAATGCTTTTGGTAAAAATGGTGAAAAGATAGTAGGAGAAGATTTTGTTAAAACGAATACCAAGAATTGGTTTACTTTTGCTCCTCAGGAAATTAAGCCGGGAAGTGTATTGGATTTATCTCCTAATCTTCAGGCTCCAGCTGGGAAAAACGGGTTTGTTAAAGTCAAAAATGACCATTTTTATTTTGAGAATGGCGAGAGAGCCAGATTTTATGGCACGAACGTTTTTGGTCCCCAGCTCTTTCTCTCGAAAAATGAAGCGAGTGTGTTAGCTGATCGGATTGCGCGTTTAGGATTCAACATTGTCCGTATTCACCATTTAGATGCTGCCTGGTCTGATCCGAATATTTTTGACAAAACGTATAATGATACCCAGCATTTCTCTAAGGAAAATCTTGATAAGGTCGATTTTTTTATTTCCGAGCTGGAGAAGCGCGGGGTCTATATTTATCTCGACCTGTTGGTACATCGGGGCTTTAAAGAAGGAGATAAGGTCAATGATCACGATAAAATAGATAATGGTGCAAAAGTGACTGGCTTATACGATGGCAGACTTATAGCACTGCAAAAAAAATATGCAAAAGATTTGTTGTTACATGTAAACCCGTATACGCAAAAGCAATACCTAAAAGATCCGGCAATTGCGATGGTTGGTATCGTGAATGAGAATTCACTGTTTTACGTTGCGCAGCAACCATGGCTGCCTGAATCAAGTACGAATAAGTTGAACGCTCTGTGGCAGAAATGGCTTAAAAAGAAGTATAAAACTCATGATGATCTTGATATTGAATGGTCTGACAGCCATGGAGCTCCATTGCTTGAATCCGATGAAAAGCTGAATAAAGGGACTGTGCGTCGAGGTAAAACGATGCTTGCGAAATACCGTCCAACAGAAGCAAAAAATGATCTGAGAGAAAAGGATACCCTGCAGTTCTATTATGAACTGGAGAAAAAATATTTTGCTGAGATGTTTAAATATCTTCGCTCAATTGGATTAAAGTCACCTGTTGCGGGTTCTAATCATTGGGAGAATATTGAATTCGACATCAAGGCAAATGCAGGACTTGATTTTATCGACAGGCATCGCTATTGGAACCACCCTCAATTTGGGTACGGTACAGGTGTTGTGTTTGATAACCTATCAATGATTAAATATCCCGAAAAATCTATTCCTGCGATTCTTGCAGCACAAAAAGTGAAAGGCAAGCCTTTTGTGGTATCTGAGTGGAACACTGCCTGGCCGGGTGATTATTATTTTGAAGGACCAGCGATTATGGCTTCGTATGCGAAGTTGCAGGATTGGGATGCGCTCCTACAGTTTAGTTTTAACAGCCCACGATATCCGGAAGTTTTTTCCGATAATTTTGACGTCGCTTCGTTTCCCAATGTTGTTTCTCAACTCCAAGTTGCGGGAGAAGCTTTTTACAGTACAGGTATTACGCCGGCAAAAGTTACTGTATGCGAGTATGTTAGCGATGATGCATTAAAAGACTTAATAAAAGAAGATCGCGGTGTTTTTGATAAACCGGAGTTATCGCTTGTGACCGCTGTTTCGAAATCTTTTGATAAAGCCCCTAATAATTATGATCCGAGCTTAAACCTTGTGAATACGTATATAGGAAAAAAAGGGAGTGTGCTCAAGAGCACTACAGGGCAGATGGAGTGGAATAGTAAGAAAGGCATAATCACATTAAATAGCCAGAAAATAATAGGAGCAATAGGGTATCTTAAAAGCATACCTATTGAAATTGCTAACATAAACTTTACCGTAGATACGGACTTCGCTTCGTTGTTTTTTGTTTCGAAAGATGGTAAACCGCTAGCAGAGTCAAAAAAAATTCTGGTTGTAGCTACAGCTCGAGCAGAAAATACAGGTATGATCTATAATACAGTAAAGACACAGATCATCGATATTGGTGATGCTCCAATATTACTGGAAGGCGTAAAAGCAAGTATCAACATAAAAAATAGTTCGGCCGGAATTCATGTTTATTCGGTAGGGTTTGACGGTAAAACAAAACAGGAGATAACAACAAAGAATAAGAATAGCGCAATCAATTTCGAGTTATTACCGAGCAATCAGACATTATATTATTTAATAACTAGGTAATCGTTACGCTTATAATAAGTAGTTCTTGGATCTTGCTTTTAGTTTGTAGCTAGAAAAAAAAATAGGGCTGTCAGAATAATATGACAGCCCTTCAGTTATAAATAAGTATGAAAGATTAAACCGGTGTTTGCATAGCGCGATATTTTTCTATAATAGGAAGAACAATCTCCATATTTTTTGATGGTTTTTGCGTCGATAACTTAACTGCACCTGCTTGCTCAAGTTTTTCAAGCACTAGTCCAACTACGACAGCATATCTCTTCTCTGCTTCTTCTTTTGATATCTTGGTGCCATCGAATATTTCTGCATCAAACCCTGCAACTTCAGCGACTTGAACTGCAGTTGGGTCATTTGATGAACCTCGAGTTACAAATGAGCCTAAATGGGTTCCATTCATAGTAAAATTGATTTTTCCAAATCTCCATATTTTATCCTGGTCATCCCATTTTTTTTCGAATTCGTCAACTGTTATTCGACCTATGGGCGTCTCAAAGGTGGATTCTGCTTTAAAAATTTCTTCAGCAATTTTTATGCTCACACTTCTTGCGAGGCCAATAAGTTTTTGCGGTATAGGGCCATCAGCATTGGACTTCCAGCCGGTATCATTTTCTGGTAAAGCTGCAACAGTGTCTATTACCTTTTGTCCGAATTCCGGTTGAAATCTTGGTGCATCGCGGTGGTATGGAATTTCTTTCTTTTCACTAATACCAAAAATGGCACCGGTTTGGATTGAATTTCCGTCGTACAAATGTGCTTTTTTCGCTTCATTTACTGCCATAGCGGCAAATAATAAACCTACTGTGATTGGATTTTCGTATTCACCCGTATAGTCTAGCCACGTATGTCCGGATGCTTCAAAATATCCTAAAACGACATATCCTTCATCTCTAAGTTCTCTCGCCTTAGCCTTAAGGTATACATATCCGGCATCGGTAATAAATGTTTCAATCCCTAATCGCTTGGCTTCATCGTGAATGGCTTTTGTCGATAAACAATCCGTAATAATAGCTACTGGTTTTCCTTCTTCTATGGCTTTTGAGTAGCCACCTTCCTTCATTAAGAATGGAAGGAGAAGCTGTCCGACTTTGTCTGGTGCAAGTACTTGTGATTCCCCATTTTTAGATCGAATAACAATAGACCCTCTATCTCCATCAAGGTCAAATGCAATCCCAAATTCTGCAAAAGTCTCGTTCATAACTTTGATCATCGGTTCTAGGTTTTCATTGATAGAAGGGTCTGCAGTATGCTCTCCTTCAATGGGTATGACTTCTGCATTAAGTATTGTCGTATCTGCTCCCAACATTTCTAATGCTTTTTTCATGAGTATACCGCTGGATGTGTTTGAGCCTTCAATCGCAGCTTTAATTCCTCGAAATGGCATAGGTAGTTCCGGTAACTTTCCTAGTTCTTCTTGTACTTTGGCGTTGATGTTCGGAGAATTGTTAAGCTTTTGCGCTATGGAATACATGGTCTCACCCTTAACATATCCCAGCGCAGATAATACTCCCAGAACTGCCATGTTAGTGTGTGATTCCCCTACGTCAAAGGATTTATAGTTTCCTAGAGGCTGCATTAATTCATTAAGTTTATTGTTATCCATGAGTTTTTTTATGTTCTTTGGAGTTGTGATTTTAATGTCATACGTCGTCATGCTTTCTAATAAACCGGATTTTCCGATAAATGATACTTTTGTCCCGACTACAATATCTTCTATCGGTCTTGATACATGACTTGCTGTCAAAAAAACACTCATCGCCGGCTTTGCTACACGTACCTGATGAGAGAATGCAGATACGCATGACGGAAGCATTTTAGGGTTACCCTTGTTATCGATCCCTTGGTCGGCGTATCCGAAAACTACATCATATCCCCTTAATCTGGCAGCATATATCGCAGCGTCTACAATTTCCTGATCATACTTTCTGCCATCATGTGTGATCAATACTGTTTTGTTATTTTCTATTCCCAGAGTTGAGCATCTATTTTCAAGTATATCTATCCATGACCATATATAATAAGCTGTATTTTTAGGAGAATAATCTCTTCCCCCTTCGTTAGTAGCCCTGAAATCATAATCTCTATTGACGTCGGTATTGAACTCTAGAGTTTCATAAAAATAAGTGTTGTCTAAAGATCTTTTTAAAATATTTAGTATTTTCTCGGAATTACTACCAAAGGTTTGGTTGAAAGAATCTAAGAATTTTTTATTAGAATAAGAAAATTTTCCTGTGGTCCTATTTTCTTTATTGATAACTTCAAGTGTTATTAAAGTTTTCCAGATTTCATCATTTTTTTCAATATCAAAAAGCGCTGATTGATCGACAGTCGCATGTCTTTTAACTTTTCTAATACCTCTCAAATCTTTTGCAGTTACATCGAATTCTCTTTCTATTCCACTAAGGTAATCAAGGTATTGCACCGCTTTTGATGCAGATATGTTAAATTTATCTGTAATATTTTTTACCGAGAAGGAAAATGGACTGGAAATAATATAGTTGTGTATATTATTTATAGTTTTTGTATCGAGTTCAGTTAAAATAGGTATTTTCTGGTCAACTTGTATTACTTTTTTTTTCATTATAAAATAAAGCCCCCCTTATTGTTTTATTTAATGAAGTTATCGTAAGATTTTTGAAATTATTTCAGATTAAATTCCATAGCTCAAAAGAATATAGTATTTAGTCTTCTATTGATAAGTTTTTAAGCGCACTTTATATTATAAAAAGCGAGTGCAAGAAACTCTATCTTTTTTATTTAAAAGACTCTTTGATCTTTTCTTCCATTACTTTATCCGGATTTTTTACAACATTCATATCTATTTCAAACTCGGAGTCAGGTTTGTTTTTTTTAATTAGCTTCAATCCATATTCATAATTATGAAACAATTCGTAACAAAGCTGATCAATATCCTTATCATCGTCAGCACTCTGAGAAATTATATAGCTGCTGGCTTCAGGAGTTATGGCAACATGGAGATCTGCTTTTTGTGAGATTTTTTGAATAAAGTCATCAAGTTTCAATTTATAAAAATGTAGTCTAGCGTAGGCCGGATCCTCTATTATCCGGTGGAGTTCACTTTTTGGATTTTTAATAAGGCTTTCGGTTGCAACAAAATATTTAATATCTGTTGAAGGAAGCTCAAATTTGAAATCACGAAAAGTTTTTTCTAGAATAGTTCCAAGGCTTCGCGCTCCGGTTTTTTCTTTAGCCGCCTGTTTTGCTATCTCGGTAAGTGCGCTGTCTTCCAGGAAAATGCTAATTCCATAGGCAGAAAAAGAGGTAATATATTGCTTGAGAATAGAACCTTCCGAGTTTTTTAAGATATCAAAAAGATCTTTTTGTTCCAGGTCCTGGCAGAAAACACGAATTGGTAACCGGCCTATGAACTCCGGTTCCATTCCGAATTTTATAAGGTCCTCAGTGCCTGTTCTAAAAAGAATATCAAAATCTGACAGCGCTGTGGCTTCCTGTCCCAAAAATCCTATCTGACTTCCTTTGAGGCGTTTTTTTACAATATCGATAAGGCCGTCAAAAACACCGCTCACTATGAATAATATATGTTTAGTGTTTATGGTATCCTTTTTAGGGGCTTTTTTTCCGCCCATTACACTCTGTAGTTGAGATTGAATATCCCATGGAGTTGTAAGCGGTACATCAGTATCTTCCATGAGCTTTAGTAAATTGGACTGGACACCTCTGCCGCCCACATCTCTACCCATTGGTCCGCCTTGAGCGCTGGCAATTTTATCTATTTCATCAAGGAAAATAATCCCATATTGAGCAAGATCTATATTTCCATTAGATTTTTTGACGAGTTGTCGTACCAGATCTTCAACATCTCCGCCAACATATCCTGTTTCGGAATACTTAGTTGCATCTCCTTTTACAAATGGTACACCAATCAACTCGGCAACAGTTTTAATTAGATACGTTTTTCCTACGCCTGTAGGTCCGATCATAATGATGTTTTGCTTCACATATGTCTTCTCGTCAGCACCTTTTCGAACTTGCGCTATGTGATTGAAATGGTCACAGATTGCAATTGCCAGAGCTTTTTTTGCCTCGTCCTGCTTAATAACGTACTTATCGATATAGGTTTTGAGTTCTTTCGGTTTAAAAGCAAATTCTAACTTTTCTTCAGGATTTTCTTCTATTTCCTCTTCCGGAATATTTTCTTTCGTCGGACCCTCAGGGTTTTCAAAACCAAATATAGCATTAATATTATATTTACTTTTTAAAAGATCAGATAAGTCTTTTTGTATTTCATCAAAAATTGGCTTATCGTCATCATCATTATCTTTCATAAAAATCCCCTTTTATAACTGTAATCAACATTAGTGTACTACTTTTTAAATAAAAAACAATACGCAGTTGTCATGATAAATCATGGATAACTACAATAAATATCAGAAAATTGAAGATATCACTTGTAATATAATTTGAGGCGGATTATTCCTTATAAAAAAATGAGCTAGGGTTCGGTTAGCAGCAACACGAATTAGTTATGTATGACTGGCTATCGTCGATTGAGGTTCTCTATGTACCTGCCTAGTAACTGTACATTTTGACATTTTAGAAGTGAAGGATCGAGTGTTAGTTTGGTATGGTTAAATTCTTTGAAATAAATGGAAAAGAATCTTATTTTCTTTTGATCAAATAATGTTTTTATAGTCATTAGGCACCTCGTTTGTTTTGGTTAACTAGTATTTTCCCGGCAGGAAAGTAAAGCCAAACATCGGTAATTATAGAACTACTATAATGGTTTATCGTATGTCTTTTAAAGGAATTGCGTCAAAATGTTGAAATGCTTTAGATAGGGTGGTGTAAAAAAAATTAGTTCCTCCCTGTTTTTAACCATGTCCGTGTCCTTGAGATACCTTCTTCGAGTTTGACTTGAGGCGCCCAGGATAGCAATTTATTTGCCTTAGAATAGTCACATAGAAGCTTGGGTATTTCGCTTTGTGGATGAATATGCGGGATATGTCTTATTCGTGTTTTATCGGGACAGATAATTTCTGCCAGGGTGTTAATCGAGACGTCTATCCCGGTTCCGGCATTAATAACCTGTCCGTTCGCATTCTTAGCGAGGCCGCATTCGATAACGAAGCGAGCACAATCCTCTACGTACAGGAGATCCCTTGTTTGGAACCCATCTCCATAGATAGAGAGCTCTTCGTTTTTTAGCTCTTTGCTTATAAAAATAGCAACGACCCCGCCTTCGCCAGAATTTTTTTGATAGGGGCCATAAGTGTTAAAAGGACGAACAATGACCGCGGGTAATCCATATGCGTAATAATAAGACTGCACGAGATATTCCCCTGCAAGTTTGGCTCCTGCATAAGGGGATGCAGCTTTGAGGGGGGAAAGCTCATTTATCCCAAGTTGTGAATCGGCCCGGTCATATACCATACAGGTACTCATATAGACGATTTTTGTTCCGGTTGTTTTGCAGGACTCCAGTACGTTCAAAGTCCCTGTCGCATCGTTATCAAAGGTTTTTCTCGGATCATCTATACTGTCTTGTACATTTATTGAGGCGGCAAGATGGTAGCAAATATCGAACTTGTTTTTAAAAAGAGCTTGTACAATTGGAATGTTCTTAATGTCTCCTTGAACGAATCCTTTGAAATTCTGATGATTAAGGAACTGGATAATGTTTTCTTTTTTCCCGTTAGATAGATTATCAAGTACCCAGACAAAGTGTCCCTGATCAAGTAATTGCTTAACTATCCATCTGCCTATAAACCCGGCACCTCCGGTGACAAGAATATTCATAGGGTACTCCTTGGTGTATGAATTCATTCATAGACGGATTAATAATCAGTCTGTTTTAGGGCATTGATCAATCTTTATGTATCTTAGCTTGTATTATACCAGATGTTTTCCTTAAACCTCTACCAAAACAGCGCAGGCATTTATCAATATTTCGAAGACCATTTTATAGCGGTTTCCGCTTGTTTTGCCTGGGGACCGGTTTATATGATAGAATTAGGTATTAAAAGGCTTAGCATAATTTTATTGAAATGAAAGGCTTTCATGAGTAATGACATATCCAACAAAATTATAAGACTTAGAGAAGCTGAGGATGTCCTCTATACTGAGCTGCAAAAGATAATTATTTATGAGAAGACTGTTCTTGCTGACGGTAACTATGAAAAATTCGATCCGATCATGGAAAAAAAGAAGAACATCATGTACAAGATAAATATTTTTGAAGCTGAGTTGCAAACAATAAAGAAACGAATGAGTGTTTCTGATAAATCAGTATTAGTTGAAGTCAATAAAAAAGAAAAATTACTGGCCGAAAAGGTAGCTGCTATTCAGTCGATGGAAGATGCAAATATTAAGATAATTATAGAAAAGCTCGCTGAAATCAATAAAGAAGTCGGTACTTTTGGAAAAAAGAAACATTTAGAAAAGCATTTCGGGGCGTATAAAAGTTCTCCTATGAGTTCAAAAGTTTTTGATGCCATGATTTAGCTAACTGCTTCAATCATTTTTATTGCCATAATGATATCGCAAAAGGCTTCTCCACGCCGTAGTCGATCGGAAAAAGATTCTCTAATCTGTAAAAGTTCATTTTTGTTGTAACTGCCTTTTTTTGCTTTTGCCCAGTAGAGTATGAGCGCATCCAGTGTATTGATATTGCTTTCTTCCGGTGTAAGCTCAATTTTTTTTCCGGGTTGAATGTCTTTTAGAAATAGTTTTAGACAATCATCAATCTTTTCTCTTTTTTTTATAGTTTTTTTTATGGTTTCTATATTTTGTTTTAAGGTTTCGATGTGCTCACTTTTATACAAAGAAAATGGATATCCCGGAGTGTTTTTTTCAAGTTCAGACGTTCCGAGTAACTGTTCAATAAGTAGATTGTTCGCAGCCATCCATTCAGTTGTCAGTTGATTTATTTTATTGAGTGTCTGATGGTCAAGAGAAAAGATTAAAGGGTTTTTAACCGTGATACTTAATTTGTTTTCTCCCCATGCTTCGCCAAGTGTTTTTCCGCTGTTTTTGGCTTCAATAAGTTGCTTAATGCTTTCAATATCCTCTTTTCTATAATATCTGACATTTCGTGATCCGAGTTTTGGCGAAATATATCCTTTTTTTTCCCAGTATTGTAGCTGGCGATGGGTGCACCCGGTTATTTCTCTTGTATCTTTGAGGGTATAATAATTTTTTAGTATCATAGTTCTTTTATAATACAAAAAATGTATCGAGTCAAACCGAAAGTTAGAGAATTGCTGGGATTAACTTAATTGACACCAATTTTCACGATTGATATAATAATTGGTAGTACACTAGTCTAGAGTCATAAATAAAGAGCCCATATTATGGATAATATTGTTAACGATGGTTTTTATAGTTCAATAGAACGCGGCCTTGATTATTCGACATTACGCCAGCAGGTTCTTGCAAACAATATAGCTAACATTAATACTCCTCGTTTCAGAAGATCAGACGTTGCTTTCAGTAAAATGATGAAAAACACCGGATCAAATGATAATAATTTTGCTGGTATTTTTAGTACGCACCAAAATCATTTTTCTCTCGGAGACAATGGAAATAATAAGACGGCAATGTTTGTTAGTCAGCCTAATGATACTGCTTTTCGAAATGATCTTAATAACGTAGATATTAATAAAGAAACCTCAGAATCAGCCAAAAATGCCATTTATTATCAGGCACTTACCCAAATCGCCGCTAGACGGTTTAGATTGATGAAGGATGTTATTCGAGGCCGATAGTTTATTCGGAATCTCATAATCGTTAAAAAAAAAGGGGAATTCCGTGGGTTTTTTCGATATCGCAGATATAAGTAGTTCTGGTATGAGCGCTGAACAAATGCGTATGAATGTTATTGCCGATAACATAGCTAATAGTGAGACAACAAACTCTGAGGACGGCGGACCATATAAAAGGAAAAGCGTTATGTTGGAGGCTGTTCAGGGGTCTCAATTTGCCACGGTTTTTTCAAACAAAGTTGGTGGCGGTGTTAAAGTTTCTCAGGTAGTAAGTGATAAAAATCCCCCTAAAATGGTATTTGACCCAAACCATCCGAATGCGGATAAAAATGGGTATGTAAAATATCCTAATGTCAGCGTGGTTAATGAAATGGTAGACATGCTTTCAGCCTCAAGGGCTTACGAGGCTAACATAACCATGTTTAATCTAGCCAAGAATATGGAACTCAAAGCATTGGATATCGGTAGATAATCTGGTGCCTTTTGCATTACCTCCTTGTTGTTATTAAAAAATAAAGCTAAAATAACAAAAAAGAACTATAATAAATCTTTTGTTCCGTCCCGGAAGTTCAACGGGTATGCTAACGATACTATTTAAGGTGTGAATATAATATAAATGCAGAAGTTGATATTAGACGCACTTAATCAATTCAAGAAACTTTGGCAGTCTTTAGAGACGACACAAAAGATAACAATAATGCTTTTAACTATTGTTATCTTTTTGTCGCTTTTCTTTATTGGTATGTGGGGTACAAAACCCGATTACGAAACCCTATTTTCTAACTTGGATAGCCAGGATGCCGGCCAGATTATTTCTAAACTGGGCGAAGCTAAAATACCTTATAAGCTTGATGCCGGTGGGAACACGATCTTGGTCCCGAAGAAAAACGTGTACGAACTACGTATCCAGATGGCCTCTCAAGGATTACCAAAAGGTAGTGGCGTTGGGTTTGAGGTATTCGATAATTTTAAACTGGGAGCAACTGATTTTACGCAAAAACTCAACTACCAGAGAGCATTGCAGACAGAACTTGAAAGAACGATAACCAAGATTTCTCAGATTAAGCAGGCGCGAGTTCATATCGCTATTCCTGATGAACAGATTTTTTCCGATGAAAAGCAGGAAACGACAGCTTCAATCGTTCTCGACCTTATTGGTGGCGGCGAACTTAATCCTAAGCAGATTAAAGGCATTGTCCATCTTGTTGCTAGCGCCATTAAAGGGTTGAAACCGGAGAATATTACGGTTATTGACACCAATGGTAATTTGCTCTATAGCAAAGAAGAATCGACGTATGGAGAAGGTGGGTTTTCATCAAACCAGATGGAAGCGCAAAATACTTTTGAACGAGTACTTGAGAAAAGAATACAATCCATGCTGGTTACCGTAATCGGTCAGAATAAATCAGTTGTGAGGGTAAGTGCCGAATTGGATTTTAACCAGGAAAAGACTGAGTCTGAGATCTACGAACCGTCTGAAGAAAAAATCCCACGCTCAGAGAAGACGACTGAAGAAAGTTATTCTGGTGAAGGCGCTCAATCCGGCGGTGGAATGGCAGGAACGGATTCAAATATTCCAGGCCTTAAAAATGCTGGACAAAGCGGCAATTCCTCAAAGTATTCCCGTTTGGAAGAAGTTAAAAATTATGAAGTTACGAAGAGAATTAAGCATGAAGTAAAAGCTCCGGGCTCGGTAAAACGGCTTTCGGTTGCTGTTATGTTGGATCGTCAAGTGAATGATGAGCAAACGGGAGCTATTTCCCAAATAGTTAAAGCTGCAATTGGCATTAATGAGGCGAGGGGCGATTCTTTGGTAATAAAAAATATCGCTTTTGATAAATCTGCTATGATTCAAGATAAGAAAGAGCTTGAAAAAGCCGAATTGATGAATATGGTTATGTCTGTTGCCAAAGCAGTTGGAATTGGGGTTGTCATTCTCGTGTTTGTACTCTTCCTTTTTAATGCCTTACGAAGGCTTCCGAAATCTCCAGCTCCACAGACTCAAGAATCAGCTGATCTTGATAAAGAATTAGAAGAGCGCGAAAAAGAAATTGAGATGGAACTTGAACGCCTGGAGAGAATGTCGATGCCTACTGCCGAAGCCCAAAAGAAAGTTGCGATGCAAAAGCAGATTGAGAGATTAGCGAAGAAAGACTCTGAAGGTTTCATTAAATTGCTAAGAAGCTGGTTAGCTGAAGACTAGTTGTTATAGTTCGATAACAGTGAATTAAGGGTGTGCCTTGTTGCGCCTTGAGGGTTTGTTATTGGGTAATGAAATAGAAAATAAGAAGGTAAACTAATTATGGGTGATGCTAAAGGGGCAAAAAAGGCGGCTATTCTATTAATTGCTCTTGGGAAAGATGTTTCTTCAACTGTTTTTAAGCAGCTTACGGAGTCCGAGATTGAAGCGCTTACCTTAGAAATTGCCAATCTTGGGAAGATTCCGCCTGACCAGCAATATAAAATAGTAGAAGAATTTTATCATTTAACGAAAGCTCAGGAATATATTGCTAAGGGGGGGGTTCATTATGCCATGGAAGTCCTCGAAAAAGCACTTGGTCCGGATAGAGCAAAAGCAATTATTGATAATCTCTCCACTTCTTTGCAGACTAATCCTTTTGAATTTATTAAAAAAGCTGATCCAACCCAGGTTCTTAACTTTATTCAAGGGGAACAACCACAAACAATAGCTTTGATACTGGCTTATTTGCCTTCGGAGCTGGCAGCGCAAATATTATCTTCTTTGCCTGAAGATATGCAATCTGATGTGGCGAAAAGAATTGCTCAGATGGATCAGACGTCCCCGGATGTCGTGAGTCAAATAGAAAAAGTACTGGAGATGAAACTCTCAATGGTAATTGGCCAGGACTTTTCACAAACCGGCGGTGTTCGGACATTGGTGGATGTTTTGAATAAAGTTAATAGAACGACAGAACGTACAATCCTCGACTCGTTAGGTCGTCAAGATCCTGAGTTGGCTGAGGAAGTTAGAAAAATGATGTTTGTATTTGAGGATATTCTTTTACTTGATGATCGATCGATGCAAAGGGTACTGAAAGACGTTGAGAATAAGGATCTTAGTTTAGCGCTGAAAACCTGTTCCGATGAGCTCAAGGCAAAAATATTCAAAAACATGTCTGAGAGGGCTGCTGAGAACTTGAAAGAAGAGATGGAATATCTTGGTCCGGTTCGATTAAAGCAGGTAGAAGAGGCTCAGCAAAGGATCGTAAATATTATCAGGAGCCTTGACGAAGCCGAAGAAATTGTTATCTCGCGAGAAGGGGATGAAGAAAAATTTGTCTAATATCATTAAAAAAAGTACTGGAGATAGTTTTTCAATATCAAGCTTAGCAATGGAGACGTTTCATTCTCAAGTGGAGTATGAAGCTCTCGAACAAGATCGATCTAATATTATTGAACAAGGAAAAGAAGAAGCAACTCGGATAAAAGAAGATGCTCAGGCAGTAGCTAATGCTATTGTCGAAACCGCGAAAAGAGAGGCGGTCCTGATCAAGGAGTCTGCTCGAGAAGAAGGCTATAAACAAGGATTAGGGCAAGCTCGAAATGAAATAGAGGATGAGTTTTCTGCGGGAATAACTGCAATACAAAATATTAAACAGATGATCGATAAGAATCTTGTCGAAATTTTTCAATCAATTGAGAATCATGTATTAGAAATAATTTTTGAGATTGCCAAAAAGATAGTAGGGTATGAGGTAAAAGCGAACAAAGCTATTGTTTTGGAAATTATAACAAAATGTTTGGCAAAAACCAGAGAAAGAAATCACATTATAATAAAAGTAAACCACAATGATTTTGATATGGTAGAAGAGAAAAAAGAATATTTCCAAAGAAAAGTGCGGGGATTAAAAATGATCGATATTGAAGAATCCGATCAGGTTTTTGAAGGCGGCTGTATCATAGAAACTTCAGTCGGTGATATTAATGGCGACATTGAGGAACAGTTTCATAAGATTAAGGATGTTTTTTTGAATGAGTGAAGTACATTAACGGTAAGTGCAAACCGCTGCCTACTATCTAATAATAAGAGTTACGACAATCATGGACTACACAATAAATATACCCAAATATATAGAAAAAATAAAGTCAATTGACACTATAACTGCGATGGGGAAAGTCAATTATATTGTAGGACTCCTTATAGGGTCGGATGGCCCTGGTGTATCGGTTGGTGAGATATGTTTCATAGAAAATAACAACAAAGAAAAAATCCGTGCAGAAGTTGTAGGTTTTAAAGAAAACAAAGTACTATTGATGCCTCTGGGCGACATGAAAGGTGTTGCACCTGGAAGTAATGTGTTGGCAACAGGGAAGCCGTTTAAGGTGGCAGTTTCAAACCATATACTCGGAAGAGTTCTTGATGGTTTGGGAAACCCGCTTGACGGAAAAGGGATAGTAAAAGCTAGCTCATATTATGAAGTCTCAAAGCAACCTCCGAATCCACTTTTGAGGCGCCGTATTAATCAGCCACTGGCTGTTGGTGTTCGTGCAGTCGACGGACTTATGACAATTGGTAAGGGTCAGAGGATAGGTATTTTTGCCGGCTCTGGGGTTGGTAAAAGTACACTGTTAGGTATGATGGCACGGAATACCGAAGCTGATGTTAATGTTATTGCGCTTATTGGCGAACGAGGACGTGAAGTTCGTGATTTTATTGAAAAAGATCTGGGAGAAGACGGACTAAGGCGGTCTGTTGTTATTGTTGCTACTTCTGACCAGCCTGCGCTTATTCGTATTAAAGGAGCTTTTGTGGCGACTGCAATCGCTGAGTATTTTCGTGATCAAGGTAAGAATGTGTTGCTCATGATGGATTCGATTACCAGATTCTGTATGGCTCAGCGTGAAGTAGGTCTAACCATCGGGGAGCCGCCTGCAACGAAAGGATATACACCTTCGGTATTTGCGATGTTGCCGAAACTGCTCGAGCGGGCCGGTACTTCTGATTGCGGCACAATAACGGGACTCTATACGGTATTGGTTGATGCTGATGATATGAATGAGCCGATTGCTGATGCTTCGAGAAGTATTTTAGATGGACATATTGTTCTTTCGCGCAAAATTGCAGCGATGAACCACTATCCTGCAATTGATGTCTTAGAAAGCCTTTCGCGTTTGATGGTTGAGGTAACGAGCGATGAGCAGCAGCGGATTGCTGGAGGCCTGAGGGACATAATGTCGACGTATAACGAGGCACAAGATCTTATCAATATTGGCGCATATATTAAAGGATCGAATCCCAAAATAGATTATGCAATTACGAAAATCGACAGTATTAATAGTTTTCTTAAGCAAAAAGTTACCGAAAAAGTGACCTTTCAGGATGTTGTTGGGCAGTTGATAAAAATATTTGCAAATTAAATTTGAATAGGAAAAATGCTTTATGAAAAAGTTCAAATTTAAACTACAGAAGCTTTTAGATTTGAAGATCAGGAAAGAAGATTTTGTTAAAGAACAATTTGCGAAGGCGGTTCGTAAATTAGAAACGGAAAAAGATTTTCTAATCCAGGCATCTTCAGAATTGTCTGAAGAAAGACAACAGCAAAAAGCGAGACGCTTGCAGCAGAGAATTTCATCTGATCAGGAACTCCAGTACCAGTGTTTTTTTAAAAAACTTCAAAATAAAATAGCTGCAACCCAGATAAAAGTTAACCAGGCAGCGAATGTTGTTAATCAGAAAAGGGCAGAATTGATTCAAGCTCGTAAAGATCGTAGAATAATAGAAGAGTTAAAAGAAAAGCAAATAAATGAATATTTATTGATGGTAGATAAAGAAGAGAATAAGGTTCTCGACGAAATAGCCACTATGGCTGCGGCGCGAGAGAATGAATTCGTTATGAAAGGTATATAATGTTTGACTCGATAGATAGTATCCAGAGACGTATAAGCGAAATTGAACGCAATTTCGGAGTAGCTCAAACTAATATTGACACAAATATTAAAACCGGACAACATTCGGATTTTGCTTTAACTTTAAAAAATAATATAGCTGATGTTAATCTGAAAAAAAAGATAGAAGACAATATTGGCAAATATTCTGAAATGTATAAAGTCGACCCTAAATTGATAACTGCGGTTATCAAGGCCGAAAGTAATTTTAATCCGAATGCTCAGTCTCCTGTTGGTGCACAGGGGCTCATGCAGCTCATGCCTGGAACCGCAGACTCACTAGATGTGGATGATCCTTTTGATGTCTCCCAGAATATTGAAGGTGGAACCAAATATCTAAGTGGGCTTTTACGGAAATACCAGGATGTTACAAAAGCCTTAGCCGCTTATAATGCCGGACCAGGAGCCGTAGATAAATATAACGGAATCCCTCCCTATAGAGAAACTCAACAGTATATCAAAAGAATTCTCAAAGATTTGGGCAATATCTAATCCATTGATATAATTTATTCAAAGATAATGATGATCTGGTTCGCACGAGTTCAACGGATACCTGCGAATTTACTAAACGAGGGTTCTATACCCTCGAATTGTACCTGCTATGAAAGAGAATATTACGAAGGGCTTATCGCTCTGAGCTCTAAGGGGAACGTGTATGGCGGAAGAAGAAAATAAGGTATCACAGAAGCTTCATCAGTTAAATGTCGTATTTGCCTTTATTAAAAACCCGCGGTTATTGAGAATTGGCGGGTACGTCGCTGCAATATTGCTATTTTTATATATGTTTTTAGCAGTACTGAGCTTTTTAAACGTAGTTCCAAAAGAAATTGCAAAAAATCTGCCGTTTATTTCGTCGGTAGTCAGTAGGTCTGCAGAGCTGGACAACCTTAGTACGCAGACTGAACTTACTCCCTATAATCTTAATACCAAAATAGTGTATCCAAAATTTTCCAGAGTCTACCGAAAAGACGATCCTTATGTGCAGATTGAAGAGCAGAATAAGGAACCGTTAAAAGATCAGGTTGTTATGAAACGACAGTTCTATGATGGGAAGAATGTGGGCGAGATTTTCCTGAACGATCAGTTGGTAATAAGAATTTATAATAAAGGTCCTTATAATAACGAATATGCCAGAGCGGATGAGGTAGCTGAAAAACTTAAGAGTTTTATTAAGGAACAAGCCGATATGCTGAAGCTTATTCCGAAGATTGTTTCCGGCAACCTTAGCATTGTCCATGGAAACGATATTCTTGACCAGGTAAATCAGGCTGACGCAATGGTGAATAACTCAACTCCTTTGCAGCAGGCAATTGCCTGGATAAATAATATTAGAATCGCGTCAGGAGTGACGACCCTGGTAAAGGAATCAGATTATCAGAGTTTGGTTCAAAATCCTGTTGTCCAACCTGAGGTTAAACCTGAAGTGAAAGTCGCAACAAAGAATGAAATTGTTGTCACGAAACTACCGGAAAAGCTTTCAAAAGAAGACGAAGCAGCACGAACTAAACTATTGAAAAAGATAGTAAGAGTTTATGAGGCGATGCCTTCTGGCGAGGCCTTGGATATCTTTGGGAAAATGTCAGACGGACAAGTCGCCGATATTTTATCGAATATGCAGGATAGAAAACTAGCAAAGATTCTAGCGGTAATGGACGCTGATAGAGCCGCTACGATCACAAAGCTGCTTGCAGATAAAAAGGCAAATAAATAAATTTATGATTGACTTTCCGGTCGATAAAAGGCTTGAAAGAATAACAGATTAGATAGAAAAGGAGGTGAAAAATGGAAATTGCACTTATTGACACGAATACCTTCCCGTACTCCGATTTTTCTACACAGGATACATCGGAAGAAAAGGGATGGAATTCTAATTTCAAGAAATTGCTTGAGGAGGTAGCTTCCGGAGAACTCGATGGCAACAAAAAAGTTGAGAAAGAGCCGAATAGAGAGAAGCAGAGACTCACCGCAATGAGCGATACGGATAAAGAATCAGAAAAGGCAGTGACTGAGCAAGGCGATAAGAATCCGGACAAAAAGGTACAGGTTCTTATAGAAAACGTATACTATTTAGTTCCTAATGCTTTAATGATAAGGGAACTGGAAAATATCGTGAAGAATAAGAATACTCTTTCCGCCAATAACAAAGAAATGCTCGATGATATAGAATCCGTTATTAGTGCATTGAAGTTACGCGGTGGAGTTGAGAAAGCCGGTATCGGGAAAACTGCTGATCCAGGACTTGCCCTAAATAGCTTTGCGTCCAATCAAATCAAAGATAGCGGTAACCTAAGCAATAATGAAATTAATCACAAAAGCCAGCAAACTTCGAATGCCGAATTAAATAAGAAGATTAACGATTTATTGCAGAAATTTCCTCTTCTTTCCGACCAGATCCATAATGCCATCGCAAAAGCTTCAAAAGAAAATAGTATTGATCAATCTGCGATACGTCCAAAAGATACTGCTTTATTGGAATTGCAGGGGCTTAAAATGGCTTTGTACCCTGGAGATGCCAAGAGAGTAGAGGATCCCGCAAAAGCTGCGTCTGATGCCCAAGATCGAGAGATCAAAGTGGTAAAGGATATTTCTTCTGAAAATAAAACGAAAATCCAAAACGTTACGGTGGTGAATTCTTTAACCCTGGATAATCAGAGGATGACGAACAAAGAAGAAATTATATTGAAGAAAGTATTTAGGGATAATGATATGGAGCGGCCCTTGATGGAAACGAAAGTATCTATCGGTAACATTTTGGGGCAACAGAATCAATCTCAGCTTGAACCGAGGATTACAGCTTCTGCTGCTGTTTCAGATGCGGGTAAATTTCGTAACGCAATTATTGATCAGATCGACAACGGTGTGAAGATGCATTATAACCCGCCACAGAATGAAGTTAGGATGAAGTTGAATCCGCCAATGCTCGGTGAAGTAACAATCAAGGTCCAACTGGTTGATGACAAAATGCAGGCAGGAAAGCAAGTATTGGTTACAAGTATGATCGTGGAGAGTGAGAGCGTGAAAGATGCCGTGATGGCAGGAGCGAACCAATTGAAGCAGTCTTTACAAGAGCAAACAGGTTTACAAGTTAAGGATTTTTCAGTAATTGTCAGGACTGGTCAGGAGTTTACTCAGCAGCAGAAGCAGAATGAGCTTCCTCGATCTATCAAGAAGCGCCGCTTTTCTGTCCTCGAGGATGATGATAAGGATGTTGCCGAGGTCCTTTCAGAAGTCGGATATGCTCTTCAAGGGATTTTAGACTATAAGGTATAAGGAGAAGTATATGGATATTACTAGTGTTGGTTCAGCTACAACAAGTACCGAGGATTCGAGAAAAACGAAAGACTCTTTGGGGAAAGATGACTTCCTGCAATTGCTGGTAACGCAGCTACGCTACCAGGACCCTTCCGCTCCGATGGATAATCAACAGATGATTGCACAATTGTCTCAGTTCACATCATTGGAACAAATGAAGAATGTCGCTTTAGCAACAGAAGGTGTTCAGGCGTTTTCAATGATTGGCAAGTATATACAAGCTGAGACTGAAAATTCGGAAACTCATGAGACGATCATTACCAGTGGTTCAGTCGTGATGATAGCGAAGCAGGCAGGTAAATATTATGCTACTGTGGATACTGGTTATGAGTTAGATGAATCAGGTAATCCACTTGCAATGAAGATCCCGGAAGCCGCATTTTCAGATGTCGTTCGGGATACGGCTTTTAAGTCGGAGGATATCTGGAATGAGCTTAAGAATAAGGGCTATCTTGATAATAATGGCCGGATAACATCCAAATTTCAGCCTAATGCTGAAAATTTTGTTTTAGATATAGATTCTCGATATGCTGACTATGGAAAAAAGATCTCAGATGTATTGAAAAATGCGCATCTCAAGACTGTAGAGGTAGAGGATGTTGTAACTGTGTCGAATTATCAAGCCTAAATAATTAGTTAAACGAAAGGAAGGTGGAAGTAAACAGTGAAAGAGGACGCAATTATTTCAGCAGCACAGAGAATAGCCGCAGAGCGGATTGGTATTAGTGGCCCGAAACAGAAACAAGCTGTTCCCCGAGGTGAATTCGAGAATTCATTGCGCCGGACACTTCAAGATGCTGATATGGGCTTGGAATTTTCGTCTCATGCGATAGACAGGCTGCAAAAAAGGAACCTGACTGTCTCGGCAGAGCAGCTTTCTCGATTAAATAATGCAGTTAACAAGGCGAGTGACAAAGGAGCCAAAGAATCTCTGATAATGGTAGATAATCTGGCAATGATTGTGAGTATTACGAATCGAAAAGTCATTACAGCAATGGATGTTGCAGGAATGAAAGAAAATGTTATTACAAATATTGATAGTGCAGTTATTAGTTAGCAGCTTGGACCTCGTAGAGGAGAGCTGTCTTTAGCTCCGAATGAGTTAAAGAATCGCTTGGAAGGAGGTTGATCTTATATGTTAAGATCGATGTTTGCTGGTCTTTCTGGCCTCGTTAATCACAAAACCGGGCTGGATGTAATTGGTAATAATATTGCCAATGTTAATACAATAGGTTTTAAGACCTCACGGGTAACGTTTCAAGATTTGCTTTCCCAGACATTAACCGGTGCTTCTTCGCCGGTAGATGGTGGGATGGGTGGTACGAACGGCATGCAAGTAGGTCTCGGTTCTAAATTAGGATCTATCGATGTTTCTATGGCGCAAGGTAATTTGCAGTCCACAGGCAACTTCACAGATCTAGCGGTTGAAGGAAATGGGTTTTTCATTTTCGGTGAAGGTGACTCCGGTAATTATAGATATTCGCGTGCAGGTAACTTTTCAATAGATGCGCAAGGTAATTTAGTCCATATTTCCGGTCTTCATGTTATGGGATGGAATGTTAATGATGCATTGACAGAAATCAACACTTCGCAGAATATTTCAGATGTTACTATACCCAGTGGTATCACAATTAAAGCGAAACAGACGGATGCGATCAAATATGGCTATAACCTTAACGCTTCGTCTTACGTTCAAGGAGAAGCCCAGTTGCAAGCCGGTAACTCCGCAGGAATGGGAAACGTTGAAGGAAACTGGACCGGTCAGGTAAACGGGGTAGCAACCACCTACGATACAGTTGGAACTCACACTATTGCAATTACGCCGCAGAAAGTAGTCGGAGAAAGGACCGGGTTAGCGGGCGAATCACCGTTAATCTCCCACAAATACCAAAAGATATCGGAATTGATCATTATGGAATCGAATCGTATCTCCGGGAGTACTCCTACTATAGGTGGGGACAACGGTGATGGGACTTATACCTTAAAGGTTATTGTTGATGGTGTTTCAAACGATATTATTGTTGCAGGTACTGATACTGTTGAGACGGTTCTAGAAAACATCAACAGGACAATCCCCGGTGTAACCGCAACACTAGCCCAGGGAAATCTTTCGATTAAAAGGAATACCGCGGGAGTTTCCAAAACAGTTGCGGTGAATGATACCGTGAGCGCTTCTGCAGCAACCTACGGGATTGCAGACCTTCTTTTTTCAAAAACCCCTGCAAATGCCGGAGGTGTCAATTTTGACACGACTTCTGTCATTCCTGCTTCGATAACCTGGGGATTTATCCCGAGTACAGGTTCTTCCGGATCTTTTAGTAATGATACGACCCATCTTTCATTTTCGTCAGGTGATTCTGGTATAATAGGGATGAACGGCATCATTGTTTCTTCAGGACAGGAAGGTTTTTCTGAAGGTGTTGCGGTTGTAAAGACCTTATCCCCTGAGATACACTCTACAACAGCCAGGGTATATGATTCACTTGGTGCTCCTAGAAACGTGATCCTTACCTTTGAGAGGACTAATGCCAATACCTGGGGCTGGTCGGCTACAGGGAATCAGGTGAGCGGGACCGGAGAGTTGACCTTCAACCAGTATGGCCAACTGCTCAGTACAACAAATGACAAGATTAATATCGGTGGTATTAACGGATCTCAGTCCGCAACGATCAAGCTTGATTTTGGCGATATTACTCAATTTGCTTCTGATTCAAGTGTCATTTCGACCTCACAGGATGGATATACTAAGGGAAACCTGGATTCGTACACGATCGATCAGATGGGTATTATAGTCGGCAGGTTCTCGAACGGTCTCAGTAGAAGCCTGGCACAAATAGCCATAGCCAACTTTAATAACCCGAGCGGTCTTCAGAAAATGGCTGATAGCAGCTTTGGTGAAACGAATAACTCGGGAGATCCTCAGATCGGTATGGCAACCTTGGGAGGCAGAGGTAAGGTGTCAACCGGTACGCTCGAAATGAGTAATGTAGATATCGCAACGGAATTTGCCAATATGATTATTTATCAAAGAGGGTTTCAAGCGAATGCAAAAACAATCTCTACAGCAGATGACTTGCTTAATACTCTGGTAAATATCAAGCGATAATCGTTACTATTAGTTTTTTAATATTTTTTTCTGATAAGGTTTGCGGTTATGAGCTGGTCCGTAACCGTAAACCGGACCAGATAAGCCGCTGGGCATTAGTGAGAATGAAAAAAGATAAAACTTTGTTTTGTTTTGTGATATATTATATATATAAATTAATTTCTGAATAAAAACGAATACAGGTGGTTATATTGGCAGAAGAAAAAAACGAAAATGAAAATCAGAATAAACAACCTGAAGGCTCAAAAAAGAAAGTTTATTTAGGTTTAACGCCTCTTCATGCAATAATCGGCGGCTTAGTAATTATGGCTATACTGACAATAATTACAGGATATTTTGCTACGCATAAAAGTATTAAGGTTGAAAAACCGGAAGAAAAGCAGCATGCTGAAAAGACAGTCGAAATGGGTACTATGTTTCCACTCGAACCCTTTATCGTTAATTTAATCGACTATAATGGAAGGCGATATTTGAAGACAACCATAGAACTGGAGATAGAAGGTCTCGCTGGTGAAGATAAGAAAAAAGAAGGTGAAGGAGAGGGTGGGGCTAATAAAGAATTAGAAAAGATGGTCCCGTTCATGCGGAATATCATTATAAATATCCTTTCCTCAAAAACATTTAAGGATATCAGTAGTGTTGAGGGAAAAGATAGTTTGCGGCAAGAAATTGCTTTTCGAATAAATAATGCGATGACCAAAGGTAAAATTAAAAACGTCTACTTTAAAGAATTTGTTATCCAGTAAGTTTTTTATGGTATCAGGATTTTTGATTGGTACTTTTTAGAACGCTCATAGCGCTGAAAGAAGTAGCAAGTATTTTTAAAGTGGGAGGAGTATATAATGGGCACAGAAATGACACAAGAAGAAATTGATGCTCTGCTTTCAAATATGGCACAGGGTGATAGTTCCGAATCTTCTTCTTCATCTTCTCCTGGAGCAGCAAGTGAGCTATCTCAAAACGAGATAGATGCTTTACTCTCAGGCGATAGCCCGGTTTCATCTTCACCATCAAGGACCGACAATTCTCGAAATGCCGCTCAGTCAAAACCGATCAAACAGGATACTAGAGCTCAATCGATGCAGTTTTCTTCCTTTGACAGGCAATCTGCATATCAAGGCAAAAATGATATTGGCATGATACTTGATGTTCCTATGGAACTGACGGTTGAACTTGGGCGAACAACCATGTATATTAAAGATATACTTGATTTAGGTCCTGGATCAGTTGTCGAGATTAACAGGTTGGCGGGTGAGCCAATTGAGTTGCTTGTAAATGGAAAAGTAATTGCCAAAGGTGAAGTTGTAGTTATCGATGAGAAATTCGGACTGAGGATCACTGAGTTATTAAATCCTACAAATGAAGCAAATAATAATTAATTATGATCAAACTTAAAATTTCACGGAAAATTTCGTTCCTAGTAAGCTGTATCCTGTTGATTGCCTTTCTGTCCGGATGTGCATTGGCATTGGCTACGGATATTCCCGCTGGCACTGATAGTTTTGTATCCCAGAACGAGCAGCAGCAGGAAGAAAAACTGTCATGGGAAGATTACAAAGAACCTGGAACCGCATCTCAGAATAAATCCATTTTCAGGTCAATATTTGGTTTTATCTGGAAATTAACGATAGTAATCATTCTTCTCTATGTCACCATTAGAATCCTGAAGTTATTTTATGAAAATAAAGTGTCGATGAAAGGTGAAGGGACTAACTTCGCAGTGCTCGATACTTTTTATATAAAACCAAACCAGGCACTCCATGTTGTTGAGATAGTAGACAGATTTTTTGTTTTAGGGATAACCAGCCAGGCTATTAATGTTATCTGTGAAATAACTGATACTGATAAGATAGCTGCAATGAAAAAAGTTGAGAAACCGGTAGATTCTATGGATTTTAAAGGTAGTCTTTTAAGTGTTTTAGGGAAAAAACGCTCTCCAGTTGACGAGAGGATTGCCCAAAGCTCTCAAAAAATACTTGACCATATTAATAAGCTGTCAGGGAGATAGTTTTTTGTTAAATACCAAAAAATATGTTTTCATTTTCTTGGGTTTAATTATGTTCCTGTTTCCCGTATTGACGTGGGCAGCGCCTATTCCTCTGCCCAACATTAATATCGGGGTGTCTCAGGCGAATTCGCCTGCGGAGATGAATACCTCCCTGCAAGTATTGATCTTATTAACTGTATTATCTCTGGCACCGTCATTATTAATTATGATGACCTCATTTACCAGGATTGTCATTGTCCTATCCTTTGTTCGGAATGCGCTGGGAACCCAGCAGGCCCCACCGACGCAGCTTATTGTCGGATTAGCCTTGTTTTTAACGTTTTTTGTGATGGCACCAACGTTTACGAAGATTAATGATAATGCTGTCAAGCCTTTCACTGCCGGAAAGATTTCGCAAGAAGAAGCCATGACGCAAGGAATGGCACCCTTACGTGATTTTATGTTTCGGCAGACCAGGCAAAAAGACTTGGCGCTTTTTGTTCAACTTGCCAAACTTCCCCGTCCGAAAAATAGGGCTGACATTCCTACCCATGTTTTGATTTCTTCTTTTATTATCAGCGAGATTAAGACAGCGTTCCAAATGGGTTTTGCAGTATTTGTACCATTCCTCGTTCTCGATATTGTTATCGCCTCGTTATTAATGTCTATGGGTATGATGATGTTACCTCCTGTAATGATATCCTTGCCATTTAAAATACTCTTGTTCATTTTAGTCGATGGATGGAGCTTGGTTGCCAGATCTTTAGTAATGAGCTTTCATTAGCTGCAAATCGTTCTTTCATTCTCAGGTTTCTTTTTCCCTGTCGTGATTTTTGTCTTGACTTTTATGCTGTTTGAATTTTAGACTAGTATGTAGGAGTATCTAATGAATCAGGATATAGTAATAGGAATAGCACAGGAAGCGGCTTATACCGCGCTGATGTTATCAGCACCTGCCTTAGTCACAGGGTTAATAGTTGGATTGCTGATCAGCATTTTTCAGGCAGTGACCCAGATTCAGGATGCCACCCTCACGTTTGTTCCAAAGCTGATCGTTGTCGGTATCACCGTTTTAGTCCTGAGTGGCTGGATGCTGACGGTAATAACTGATTTTACCGCAAAGATTTTTACTAATCTGTATTATTTTGCAATGTAAATGTATTTTTTAGATATAACACTTAAAAATTTTCAGATTTTTCTAATAGTACTGCTTCGAATAAGCGGTATTTTTGTTTTGTCTCCTGTTTTTGGCGCTGCCAGCTTGCCTCAACGAGTAAAAGTTTTTGCTTCTGTTTTTTTTTCGTTTGTAATACTGCCTCAAGTGGTAGCTACTAGTTTTGAAATTCCTATGGATTTTTTGGGATATGCTATTATTCTTTTCAGGGAATTGCTTGTTGGTGTGATTATTGGTTTCGCGGCAATGGTTATTATGAATATTATTCAGTTTGCAGGGAAGATGGTTGATATGGGTATGGGGCTTCACATGGCGAGCGTTGTTGACCCCATGAACAGAGATCAGGCTTCTGTTATAGGTCAGTTGTTTTACTTTATCGCCATATTGATTTTTTTGTTAACCAATAGTCATTACTATTTAATAAGTGCAGTTGTTAAAAGTTTTGAAGTCATTCCAATCAATGGGCTTGTTATTGATGGAAGAATAATTGATCTATTGCTAAATCTGTTCACCAGAATATTTTCCATTGGGTTTCAGATTGCTATGCCTATAGCCGGAATTCTGTTTATATTGACATTTACCTTAGGTATTATGTCTAAAACGGTTCCACAATTAAATGTTTTTTTTGTTGGAATTCCTTTGCAGATTATAATCGGGCTGATACTTCTCATGTTTTCATTTACTCTTTTTTATCCGGTATTTCTTAATTTGATTATGAGTATGAAAGATGATCTATTTGCTGTTGTAAAAGCATTAGGAAATCCCTGATGAGGAATAATAATGGCTGATCCTTCAAAAACTGAAAATGCTACCCCCCGTAGAAAACAGGACGCAAGAAAAAAAGGTCAAGTTGCGAAAAGTAGCGAAATATCTGCAACCATAACCTTTGTTGCCGCCTTACTGCTCCTCAAGTTTTTTGGCAGGGGGATAATGGATCAGTTAAAGAATTATTTGCAGTATATTCTTAGCCATTTGCACGAAATGGATTTTACCCATCAAAATGTTTTAGCTTATGAGATGGATGCGTTTATAAAGATGGCTGTGATCCTGCTGCCTTTTATGCTGATCATTGCACTTGCTGCTGTGGGCGTCAATTATGCTCAAATCGGTTTCTTTTTTTCGTTTGAACCGATCAAGCCTTCCTTTAACAAAATTAATCCGTTTACAGGGTTCGCGAGGATTTTTTCTAAACGGGGTTTAGAAATGCTTGTTAAGTCACTGCTTAAGATTGTTGTAATTAGCTGGATAGTTTACGGTGTGATCAAGAAGGCTATTCCTGACCTGATTCCTCTTATCGACTCAGATTTGACGAGTGCCTTTTTTACTATCGCGGATGTATGTTATCAGATATCTTTGAGAGTAGCTATTTTTTTCATAATAATATCTATAGCTGATTACTATTGGCAGAGGCATACTCATGAAGAGTCTCTTAAAATGAGTAAGCAGGAAGTAAAGGATGAGTCAAAAAGGACTGAAGGAAATCCACAAATAAAGGGCGAGATCAGAAGACGGATGCGTCAGATGATGAGGAGCCGTATGATGACCTCAGTCCCTAAGGCAGACGTGGTGGTAACGAACCCGACCCATATTGCAGTTGCGTTACTGTATGATGCAGACAATATGGTCGCTCCGAAAGTCGTCGCAAAGGGTGCCCAGCTTATTGCCGAACAAATCAAGGACCTTGCGAAAGAATCAGGCGTACCGATAATCGAAAACAAACCTCTGGCGAGAACACTATTTAAAACCGTGGAAATTGGGGAAGAGATACCTCAGGACCTCTTTAATGCGGTTGCCGAAATTCTTACCTACGTTAACAAGCTTACCGGTAAAACATTCGGGCTATAGTAAAGTTTTCTTGTAATGCCGGTTATTTCTTGAAGTTCCTTCACAAATGGCCAAATAAAAACTATAATAGAAATAAGTAACAAATTTTTGCATATAACACAAATATTGTATTGTAGTCTTTGCTTATGCTTACTGGCACCAGCGTGGACTAAGGATATCGAATGGCTCAAGCCGCTACAGCAAAGAATGAGCGTGGATCAGATCTTCTAGTTGCAATTAGTATTGTTGTAATACTGGGTATGATGCTTTTCCCGGTCCCGACGTTTATTGTCGATGTTATGGTTGCTTTTAACCTGACAATTTCACTGATAACGCTTCTTGTGACGTTATATGTGGTTGAGCCGGTCCAGTTCTCGATTTTCCCATCCTTTTTAGTTATTATGACGATGTTCCGGGTAGCGCTGGGTATATTAATTACCAGGGCGATACTTATTAATGCTTCAGCGGGTAATATTATTAATGCTTTTGGTAACTTTGTTGTCGGTGGTAATTATGTTGTCGGGATTGTTATCTTTATAGTTCTGATCGTTGTCCAATTCATCGTTATAACGAGCGGCGCACAGCGGGTTGCAGAAGTTGCAGCCAGGTTTACGTTGGATGCCATGCCTGGTAAGCAAATGAGTATTGATGCGGACCTCAACGCCGGACTGATAACCGAATCCCAGGCAAGGGCAAAGCGAGAATCGATTTCCGCAGAAGCCGACTTCTATGGCGCCATGGACGGTTCTACGAAGTTTATTCGTGGTGACTCTATTTCGTCGATAATTATTATTGTGGTGAATATCATCGCAGGTTTTATTATTGGTATTATGCAGCTAAAAATGTCCTTTGTTCAGGCACTGCAAACCTATACACTTCTCACTGTTGGTGCCGGGATTACCCTTCAGATACCTTCTTTGCTGGTTTCTGTTTCAACGGGTATCATCGTTACTCGGGCTGCCTCGGTATCGAATTTAGGCAAACAGATTGTTTCACAGGTGTTTTCCAGTTCTAGAGTTATTGCTATAGCCGCGGGTGTTTCGTTTTTTATGGTTTTTATTCCGGGCATTCCAAAAATCCCTTTTATTATACTTTCCGGACTCGTTGGCTATGTGGCCTATACTATGTCCGAGAATCAGAAGAAAGACGATATTAAACAGAAGAAAGAAGAAGAAAAAGAGAAAAAAGTATCAGCCGGCACTCCTGAGAGCGTCATGCCTCTTCTTCATTTTGATCCGGTCGAGTTGGAAATCGGCTATGCCTTGATCCCGTTGGTTGATCCCGAACAGGGGGGAGATTTGCTGGATAGTATTACAAGTATCAGGAAGCAGACCGCTCTTGAATTTGGAATAATTGTTCCACCTATAAGAATAAGAGATAACATGAATTTGCCACCGAATAAATATGTCATAAAAATGCACGGAGTAGAAGTATCTGTCGGGGAGTTAATGGTTGGACGCTATCTTGCTATGAATCCGGGTACTGCCAAAGATAAGATTCAGGGATATGATACGACAGAACCTACCTTTGGGTTGCCGGCAACCTGGATAACTCAAAATGACAAGAACAGGGCCGTAGCACTCGGATATACGGTCGTTGATGCGTCGGCTGTTGTGACGACCCACATTACAGAAACCATAAAAAATAATGCATCTGAACTGGTTGGCCGGCAGGAAGTTCAAGCCCTAATTGAGAACGTGAAAGAAAACTATCCTGCAGTTATTGAAGAATTAATCCCCAAGGTGCTGACGTATGGAGAGGTTCAAAAAGTACTTCATCGATTGCTCTCTGAGAGAGTATCAATCCGAAATCTTCTGATTATTCTGGAGACCTTGGCTGATTATGGTATCAAAACCAAAGATCCTGATCATTTAACGGAGTACGTGAGGCAGTCACTGAGAAAACAAATTTCCAAACAGTACGCTGATGAGGATCGAGTGCTTCATGTCATCACCTTTGATCCCGAAATTGAACAAAACATCGCTGATTCGATTCAGTACACGGAACAGGGAGCTTTCACCGCTCTGGCCCCTGAATATTTGCAGCGGCTGTTCAGTGCTATTGCAGATAAAACAGAGAAAATTGTTTCTCAAGGATATCAACCTATTGTCCTATGTTCGTCAATAGTGCGGCCCCATTTGAAGAGGATGATAGACAAAACAATGCCGGGGTTAGTTGTCCTTGCCTATAACGAAATTGTTCCTGAAGTAGAAATTAGATCGCTAGGGATGGTGGAAATGAGATGAGGATAAAAAAATATAAAGCTAAAGATATGAAGGAAGCCTTAGTGCAGGTGAAGCAGGATTTTGGACCTGATGCAGTCATACTTCATAGCCGGAATGTATTTGAAGGCGGTATGTTCGGTCTTTTCGGCAGAGAGATGGTCGAGGTAACTGCCGGAGGGGAAATCAATATACTCGAAGATCTCGTTGCCAAGAAGAAAGAATATTTCAATATCGAAAATAATGTTCCGGGAGCCTCTCCTAGAAGCCATTTTAAGATCAATGTGGCTTCGAATGAAGCTGCGAAACCGGTATTGGTAGCAAGTGACGAGAAGTTAGAGAAATTATCGAAACAGATAAGTCTGGTAGAGAGCCAACTCGGTCATTTATCTCAAAACCTGTCGGTCGTTATAAATTCCATTAAATCACTAAATACAAAGAATTATAACCGCAATCTGTCAGGAGTTTTTGAATACCTTATTGCCTTAGGTATTAAGGAAAATATTATCGCCGTAATCGTCAAAAAATTAGAAGAAGAGATGTTGGGCAAAGACTTGAGGGACAAGGTAAAAGTCGAACAGTTTCTACGAGCCGAACTGCTTTCGATGATCAGAACCAGCGGACCTATCGAACTGCCGAAGCAAAAGCAGAAAATTATCGCTTTCATCGGGTCAACAGGTGTTGGTAAGACGACTACTATTGCAAAGTTAGCAGCGAATTATACACTTATGCAAAAAAAGAAGGTCGCTTTGATTACTATTGATACTTATCGGATCGCCGCGATCGAACAGCTCAAGACCTACGCGAATATAATCGGAGTGCCGATTGATGTGGTTTTTACCCCAGAAGAATTCAAGCAGACGCTAGCCGCTCACAAAGAAGAAGACTTGATTTTGATAGACACTGCGGGAAGAAGCCCCAAAAACACACAGCAGATGAAAGAGCTTAAGAAATTTTTAGATATGGGTGGTCCAGGAATTGAGAATATATTGGTTATCTCTGCCACCTCAAAAGATGGAGATGTTGAGGATACGGTAAGCAGATTTGATATAATTAAGAGTGAAAATATCGTTTTCACTAAACTGGATGAAACCTCGACATTTGGCGTTATCATAAATGTTCTTTACAATAGCAATAAAAAGCTTTCGTACTTTACTACCGGACAGAATGTTCCTGACGACTTAGAAGTTGCAAAAGACAGAGATCTACTTGAAAAAATTATGGGACAAAGTGTTTTAGAGCTATAATCCCTTTTCAAAAAGGGAACAGGAACTAGTCTTTGTAATACTAACAAGAAATAATCATAAGGAAAAATTATGGACCAAGCAGACAAATTAAGGGAGTTAGCCAAAGTACATCGACCAGCCGCCGCTGTATTAAATAACAAGAGAACAATTGCAGTTGCAAGTGGCAAAGGAGGCGTTGGAAAAACCAATTTTTCTGTCAATATTTCCATCGCTCTCAATCAGTTAGGACAGAAAGTGATACTTCTGGATGCTGATTTAGGTATGGCAAATATTGACGTTCTATGCGGGCTTTCTCCTAAGTACAATCTGGGGCATGTCATCAACAACAAGAAAAGCTTCGGTGAAATTGTAATCGAGTGTTGCGGCGGCATAAATGTAATTCCCGGAGTTTCTGGTGTTGAAGAATTAACCTCACTTAACCTTGAGCAGCAGCAGATATTTTTTGAACAACTGGAGATCTTTGACAAAGTCGATATGAGTAAAATATTGGTCATCGATATTGGCGCAGGAATGGCTCCGACAGTGATCAATTTTCTTCTTGCAAGTAACGAGAGTATAATTATAACAACTCCAGAGCCTACTGCTATGATGGACGCATATGCTATAATAAAAACTATTGTAGGTAAAAAACCGGATGCGGATATTAGCATTATTGTTAATATGGTAAAGAGCAAAGAGGAAGCAGTTCAAGTTTTTCATTCAATGAGTATGATAACTCAGCAATTTTTGAATCATCAGCTTCAGTATTTAGGTCATATTCTTTCTGACCCGGTTGTTTCCAAATGCGTAAAGCAGCAAAGTCCTTTTTTGTTGTCATATCCTCATAGCCAGGCGAGTAAATGTGTCAGGGAAATAGCACTTCGATTATTAAATAGAAAAGATACGGTACATCGAGGTGGCATAAAGAATTTATTTGAAAGACTAGGTTCGTTTTTTGGAGGATAGCGATGATAAAAATGATTGCCATTTCAATTGGGATGATTGCGATGGTTATCGTTGCTGTTGCAGGGTATTTATCAAACGTTTCATTTAATAGTCTGATCGGGAGAGCAATTTTTTCATTTTTCATTTTTTATTTGATAGGAACGGTATTTGGACTTATAGTTTTGAGGAATATTTTAGCAGTACTGGAGCGCAGAAAAATAGCAGATCTGGATAACGAAAGAAAAAGTTTAGAAGAAAAAATTAAGCAGAAGCAAAGCGAGATAGAAAGTCGACCATAGGATACGTGTTAGAATCTTTATGTTTTTTAAAGTATAATTTAAAGATCGGAAGAAAAGAGAATTTATGACATATCTGGCTGATACCTATAAAATTAATGAAAAAGAAAAAAAGGCTTCCAGTGTTGCACTTTCTGTAGAGAAAGAACATCTTGTCATCCAGTATATCCCTCTAGTTAAGTATGTTGTCGGTAGAATGGGCATTAATCTGCCTCCCGGTTTAGATAACGATGACCTGGTATCTATCGGATGCTGGGGGTTGATCGATGCCGCTAAGAAATTCGACGAAAACCGAGGGGTTCAGTTTAAGACATACGCCATGACTAGAATTCGCGGCTCCATCCTTGATGAGCTTCGCCGACTGAGTTTGGGTGGCCAAGCGTTATGTAGAAAAGCCCAGATGTTAGAGAAAGCTTTCGCAAAAGTTGAACTCCAGAAAGGGAAGCCTGCTAGTGTAGAGGAAGTTGCGGCTGTACTTCAGATTTCGAAGGATGATGTGGACAAATTGATGGCTGAAGTGAATCTGTCTTTTTTGTTGAGTCTTGATACTAATAATAGCTATGGCGAAGAAGGCGATAATAAAGTAGATACCATTGTTGATCAGAATGCTGAAGGGATTGACGTTTTCATCCAAAAAAATGAGCAGAGAGAAATGCTTGAAAGAGCTTTAGATTGTTTGTCCGATCAAGAAAAAATGGTTATTAATCTGTATTATTATGAGGAATTAACCTTAAAAGAGATTGCTAAAATCCTTAAAGTTTCCGAATCGAGAATATCCCAGATTCACGGAAAAGCTATTTTTCATTTAAAAACAAAGTTAAAAAGACATGATGTAGTATTTTGATAGAATCCTAATAATATATGAATACAATCTTAACCGAAGGAATCTCGTTAGTCGTATCTGATGATGAATTATCAGCATTTATTCAGACTGATGAAGATATAGAAGAATTCCCTGATTACGATCGGATGCTGGGATTGCTGGCTTCCCAAGGAATAAAGTTCGGTATTAAGAAGAAGCTATTCGAAAAGAGATCAAATTTTCTTCATAATTCCAATCAATCCCGAAAAATTATAATTGCTGAAGGTGTGAACCCTAAAAATGGAGAAGATGCTCAGATCGTATTCCATTTCGAAATAGAAAGAAAATCAGGAATACCAAGGATTGATGCCCGTGGACGTGCTAATTTTAAAGACTTGAACTATATTGTGAACGTTGAGGAAGGCACGCTTCTTGCTGAGAAGAAACCATTAACGAGAGCAAAATCAGGAACGAACATCTTTGGAAAAGAACTGCGAGGTATCGATGGTAAAGATATTTCTCTGGAAACCGGAAAGAACATAAAAATTTCATCTGCCGGGTTAAAGTTTTATGCTGCCTGTTCTGGCACTCCCACTTATAAAAATAATAAGATCGATGTCTTAAAAAAGATCAGGGTTAATGGAAATATTAATTATTCAGTTGGCAATATTGATTTTGTTGGGGAAATTGAGATCCTTGGGGACGTTGAACAAGGGTTTTATGTGAAGGCCGGAAAGAATATTACTATAAATGGCAATGCTATCGGAGGAAGTATCGAGGCAGGAATCAGTCTTATAGTCAAAAATGGGATTGTTGCTACTGAGAAGAATGTTATAACAGTCAAAAAAAATATCGAAGCAAGGTTTGTTGAGAATAGCAGGATTATTGTCGGGAAAGACTTGTATGCAGAAAGATGGTTGCTTCATAATAATATTAATTGCGGAGGTAAAATTATTGTTGGTGGTGAGTCAGGTGAAGGGCTGGTCCTGGGCGGAGAGTATAATGCCGGTATCTCATTTGCAGCAGGAGAAATTGGTACGGATGTTTATGTCAGGACGGTAGTATCCGTAAATTATTCGAAAGAATATTACAAAGAAGATGGGCTCTATATTCATTATTTTGAACTCATGAAAAACGTTAATAATATAGAGGACTTAATAAAGAAGAATTATAATAATATCGAAAATATTAAAAGATCAGAGAGACTAAATATTATTCAAAAAGCGGAACTTATAGAACAATTCGGAGAAAAAATATATGATAGTAAATATAAGAAAAAAGAGTTGGAAGATGAACTCCTTGAATTTAAAAATTTTTTGTTAGAAAAAAAGTATGTTTTAGAGCCGGTAATTGTAGCTAAAAGAGGTGTGTGGCCCGGAGTAGAAATTAGAATTAATGGAACAATCTTGAAAATAAGAAAGAAAATGGAAGGTGTAGTTTTTGGTTTTGATCAGGGCAAGATAACAGTAAATAAGTACGAGGAAAAAAAACATGAGTTACATTGGTTCAATTGATTTTAGCGGCATGCTCAATGATCGTCCTGACAGTACGAAGGTAAGCTTCCAGGAACAGAATAAAGTACATCAGCATCACATCGCGGATACTCAGGAACGCGTGAGAGATGAAAAAAGGGAGACGATTATGGAGCCCTTTGAAGCTGAAGATGCCAGGATTAAAGACGAAAACAAAGGGAAGTCAGATCAAGGCAGGCACAAAAAAAATAATGAGGAAGATGATGGAAAAGAAAGTAAATATATTATTCCTACCGATGAAGACCTTGGGCAAAAGTTTGATTTTTCGGCGTAATTATGGTAACTTCGTGAATAGTTACAGATTATAGTGGTATGCAGTGTGGGGATAAGGCAAATATATATCGAAACCCTGATTAAGTTAAGTAAGAATTGGTAATGTGTTTTTAGTTTAATCATGGAAGTATCTATTTATAAGGGGCGTGGGAAATTGTTTAGAAAATTCATCACTATATTAATGATAGTATTAAGTCTTTTAGGGTGTAGTGCCGGTGCTTCGGTACCTATTATTAATGCTATGGCAGAACAATATAATGGTCATGACGTGGGTGTAGTATACGTTAACAATGAAATAGTTCTTCGTTTCTATTCAAAAGGTATTTACTGGAGCCCTTATGTTCGAGCTAAAGTTGTCGCTGATATGCTTGCTGAAATTGGCAATAACGGGATTGATTTGTCTTCGATTAAAGTCCTGAATGGAACAACAGCCTTGGTTGCTATTGTTGGGAACAGAGAAGTATTCCGTGTTTACGAAGATGATGTGAAATATAATAATTCGACTGCCGAAAGTCTGATTAGTGATTGGGCAAAAAACATCAGGGATGCTGTGACTATCGGTAAAGTTGATTATTCTTCCGAAAAAAAACTTTTGAGCGAAGAAGTCACTACTGGCAACGTAGCTAGGCCACAGGCGCTAGTAAATACGACTCCGGTTTTAGTAGATACCGGAAAGTCTGCTATTTCCCGTAAACATCATTTTTCTGATAGCATTAAGTCGATTATTGTTAGTAATAATCATTTTGTACCAAATTTTGGAAAGTTTTTTATGAAAATCGATTATAGCATAGTAATAATTATACTTACTTCGGCTGGTGGCTTCCTGTTATCAATTGCAGGAATTTCTATGTTTCTAAAAAAGAAACGGCTTATGTCGGAAGATGAAGGTATCGCTAGCCGGGCATCAAGCGAAGAACTGGAAAATTTAGTTTCGCATTTGATATCTGAACTTGAGGAAAAGTCGGACAGAATTACACACGAATTCCAGGAGAAGACCGATTATCTGGTATCATTATTATCCCAAATTGATCAGAAAATTATCTCTCTTGAGGCACTAAAGCAGGAAGGCTCTTTGCCGGAATCCGAAAAACCTGCGAAACAGATAGATAAGAAGCAACCCCTAAAGAAAAAGTTAGTAGTTGTAGAAGAAGACGATGATGACGACGAACTCAATGAACAGAATAATGCCGTTTTACCAACCTTTGCTCAGATTGATAAACAGCATAGAACTAAACAGGAAATAATTTACGAGCTGTCAGATAACGGGAAATCAATTACTGAGATCGCTAAGAAGTTAGGTATCGGGGTCGGCGAGGTTAAACTTATTCTGGATCTCAAGCAGTAAACATGATATTACTCAAGCAATCTTTTTATTAACGGGCCTTCTCTGTTGGTATTTGACATTATTTTTTTATCAAGATCAACTTTTGCTTGTGAAGTTGCGACTTTTAGTTTGCTAATACAAGAGACACAGTAATGTCCTTTATCAATTGATTTGCCGCAGGCAATGCATGAACCCGTTATCGGAAGGTTAACAGCTTTTATTCTGCCTTCCCTTACGAATTTCGATATAAGTTCTTCTGATACCTCTGTTATCGCTGCAACCTCAGAGAGCGTTGCCTTCGGATAATCTCTTAAGTATTTGTAAACGACCTCAAAAGACTTCTCCTCAGCTTTTTTGCATTCGATACAGATATCTCCCGGACCTGAGAAAACTCTGCCACAAGTCGAACAATTTTTTATCCCTAAAATGATAATCGACCCCCTTATGATTTCTACCGGAGGAAACAATTTTCCAATTAAATTTTTGTATATTTTTTCTTCCGGCAAGATTAATGATAAAATATATAATAACGAAATAAATTTCCTTAGTGATGATATCTATATATTACCACGTAATTCATTTTTCGTAAAAAAACATAAACGAAATAAGCTTTCATATCGATATTATAGTTAGTGCTTTTAATAAATTAGTAAGTTAGGATAAAAATGCAATTATCAACAATAATATTTTTGCTCTGGGGTTTTGCCTGCATGATCTTAGCCTTTACTTTGGAAGGTGGTCATGTAACAGCGCTGCTTGCCCCTACAGCCGGATTGATTGTATTCGGCGGTACGATTGCTGCTATAGGAGTAGCCTTCCCTTTAAGTGAACTTAAAAGTCTGCCAGGAGCCCTAAAAATCCTGGTTTCCTATAAGAAAAGAGATTTGGTAGAGTCAATTAACTATTTCAGAGATCTCTCAGCCATTACAAGAGGTGAGGGCCTATTAAGCTTAGAAAAGGAAATTGATAAAATATCAGATCCTTTTTTAAAAAAAGGCTTACAGTTGATGGTTGATGGCGTTGAGAGCAATACACTTAAGGATATCCTGGAGTTGCATATGGAATTAGCTTCAATTCGTCATAAAGTAGGAATCGAGGTGTTTGAAGCTGCCGGAGGTTTTTCTCCTACTATGGGCATCATCGGTACGGTAATGGGCCTTGTCCATGTTTTAAGTAATCTGAGTGATCCGTCTAAGTTAGGTCCTGCAATTGCTATGGCGTTTATCGCGACATTATACGGTGTTGCTTTTGCTAATTTAGCCTACCTGCCTTTAGGTGCAAAGCTTAAGGCTTATGACAAATCTGAGCTGTATGAGCGACAATTCCTTCTGGAAGGGTTATTGCTTTTACAGGAAGGCGCGTCCCCAACCTTAATGGTTGAAAAACTAAAGGGCTTTCTAGAAAAAGGAGAGCTTGCCGAGTTTGAAATCACGTTAAAGAAAAAGAAATAAGTATGAGAAAGAAACATGAAGAAAAACCGGTTAATCATGAGCGTTGGCTTCTTACCTATGCAGATCTGATAACACTGCTTATGATATTTTTTGTGGTATTGTACGCCTTGAGTATGCTCGATGCTAGTAAATACAAGCAACTTAGCGAATCACTGAAAATATCGCTTGGAGTAGGAACTCCGGAAATGACCAATTTTGAAGGAGGGCAGATTACCCCCTATTTAAATACGCCGCAATCTGACGAGCAAGACATGAAGAAATATTTCGAAGAACTTCAGAAGCAGAATGAAGCTCAACGAGAGCAGGAAGCGATGGAAGCATATAAATTAGAAGAGGTTAAGGGGGTAATTGATAAATATTTAGAAGAGAATAAAATGACTGCAAATGTATCAACGCAGCTTGATGATAGGGGCCTCGTTATTAGAGTGAACGAGACATTGCTTTTCGATTCCGGTCAATCGTATATAAAATCTGAGTTTTCGCGAAGGCTTATTGACCTGGGAAAAATACTCAATAAAACAGATAATTATATAAGAATAGAAGGCCATACCGATAATGTCCCGATTAGTAACGATCAGTATAGGTCCAATTGGCAGCTATCGACAGCTCGGGCAACCAATGTTACGGAACTATTGATCCATAGTGCAGGTATGGCCCCAAAGAGATTATCAGCAGTTGGCTATGCTGAGTTCAGGCCAATAGCCATTAATACTTCGTTTGCAGGAAAAACAAAGAATAGAAGAGTAGATATCTTAATAATAAATAGTAAGTACAATTCTGTTGAAGGAAATAAATAGTTCTTTGGGGTTCTCAATGAAAACTTGAAAAGAATTATCTGGATTAAATGATCGGATTGTAGATGCCTTTTGTGAGCCATTCAGGCACCAGATCTATGACTTCGATAAGAATTGACGGATCATTTTTTATTTTGGCAATATGGGATTTATAAGGAGTATCTTTAACGAGGATTGCTCGACGTTTAATCGTTGCTATCTTAATGTTCCTTATGTTTTCATATTCTGTTTTTAATTGTTCAAGAAATTTCTTTCTTGCTTTGTTTTGTAACTGGTCAGTAACTTTTCGGACAAGTGTTTCTGTTGCCGCTATACTGGTAACACTCCAGTTTTTTACTTCGATATCCCAGAGAATATTGTTTTTATCCAGGGCGATTATATCGATCTCACCTACCGTTCCTGTTGACGTCTCAATCCTTTTCTGAAATTCCAATATTTCCATTTCGTAAGCTTTTTTGTAATAATAAGCAGCAACTAATTCCCCGAAAATACCTTTAATAACGCTCTGTTGCTTCATTTCTTTTAACATATTAGCCATGCCGATAATTCCGGATATAACATAAAGATGATTTTTTTCTATAAAGACAAAGTTGCCGAATATTTCATAAAGTGTTTCTTTAAATAATATTTTTACATCGTTATTTACACTGAATTTCAGGTCGTGAAGGATATGTTTTCCCTGTGTTGAGTATTCTAAAATATTGTAGAGGAAATAGTAACCTTTAATGAACGCGCCGTTCCAAATTCGCGGCTGTGTACAATTATTCAGCTTCTCCAATAATTCTTTTTGAAGGTTGAGAGGTAGCATATTGAAGAATTTCAAAGCATTGTTGGTAAAATATTTTAATTTTTCGATAAGCTCCTGGTTTTCTATTGTGTGAGCCAGGATTATGTGTTCTATCTCAAACTGCCGGTTAATATTTTTCAAAAGCCTCTCGACACCCAGCCGGCGCAACAAATGATTGTCGTGTTTTGTCTCAAGCAGGAGTTCGATTACTAATTTAGGTTCGGCATTGTTTAATTCTATTAGTTCTCTGGTTGTGAATTTTCTAAGGCAATTATTATCATGTTCATCGAATCCGTAACGGATGATTTTTGTATATAGTTGGGAAATTACTGCATTTCTTAATCGATGCTCAAAATAACTGATAGAGTTAAGTTCATCGCTGCATTCCTTCTCATCTCCTTCGCGCAATACAAAATTTTCCCGTCTTAGGCGTGCTACTTTTTTCTGCAATACCTCGATCTTCGTGGAATATCCGCTATTAATATCATTTTCGTATACTTGAGGGGTCTGCTGTTCGCTTTCCCTCATAAGGAGATAGTATTTTCTCTCGATCTGCTCTAAGGAACTTATTCGTGAATAGAGCTCATCTGCATGATTTTGCAGTTCCAGGAGCTTGTTCCTTAAAGCATTACTTTCATCAAAAATAATTTTATTTCTCGTTTTTCTCTTCTGAATTGTTTTGAGGTAATGGTCGAATTTACCGTTATTAATATCATAATAACTGAAAGTTGCTAAGACTTTTCTTGATTGGCCGTCCAGTATTCGTATGTTTCCTTGATTACTGATAAGCACTATGGTTTTGTACTCATCTTCTTCAAAAAATCGAAGAAGTTTTGTCGTGAGTATTTGAGCTATTCTTTGATAGTTATTTTCATTGTTTGGGTGTTTGTTATTGCGCATGTTTTTTGTCCCTTACAATAAATTTTAACATGTATCAGGGTGAATGTCGCGAAGGATATGGTTTTTCTTCAGACTAATTGCTGATTTAACCTTATATTGCCTGGGTTAGCTAGAAATTTGAGGCGCTAAAAAGTAGAGGACTTACCGATGATAAGTCCTCTACTTGAAAAGATCAAATAGCTAGTATTGATTTGTTTATGCGGCTTTTTTTATTTCAGTTCTTCTTTCATTTTTTCGTAATTCGAACTGCCTTCCCATTTCATTTAGCTGCTCGCTATTAAACAGATCTCTTGTCGCCTGAAATACTTTGATTTCCTCTTTTCCTGCATGGAGGATGAGAAGTTCGATGAGGACAACAAGTTTGGGAATCCAGCGCTCTTGGTCAACGGGCATTTTGCTAAGATTGTCGAGCATCGATTCTAATTCATAGTGTTCTTCCAAAGATTCGAGTAATAATTCATGGACCTGGGCTTTGCCTTTAAACGCTTGGTAAAGCGTATCTTCTTCTGTAGATAAGTGAAGAGAAAGCTCTGTAAGTATGGTCTCAAATAGATCCTGCCGTTTACTTAGAGTATTATCAGTTGTGCTTTTTAATTCAGTAAGAGCATTCTTGACTAAATCATGATCTCGTTTAATGAGTTGTAGAATGTCCATCATTACCTGCTCCTTTCTTTTCTCTTAGGGATAGGTCTTTTCGAGAATATTAAGCAGCCATTTTCATTCTCCCACGGGTTTCCCTTTTATTTGTTTCGAATATATTCCCCATTTCCTCCAATTGATTTTTGCTTAGTATTTCTCTGGCTAGGTCAAAGACTTCTTCTTCTTCGGTTCTAATATGGTTTTCAACGATTTCCCGGAGTACTCGTAGTTGTGGCAGCCAACGTTCTTCTGATTTTGGTCTGCTTTTCAGTTCATTGAGAAGTAATTCGATGATATGGTGCTCTTCTATTGATTCGAGCATGCGTTCCGCCGCTTCCTTTTCTTTTTTAAGCGGATTATAGAGGATATCTTCTTCTGCTTTAATGTGGAGGATAAGATCGTTTTTCAGTGTAGTGAATAGGTCCGTCCGTGATTTTATAGTTTCTTCGTTTGTTATCGATAATTCTGCCATTATGTTTTTTGCAGTGTCATGGTCTTTCTTTATCCGCTCAAGAATATTCATCGCATTGCTCCTTTCTTTAGATCATTTATCCTAGTTTGTAAAAGTTGGGTGTATTGTAGTCCAAAAGTCAGGCTAGTCAATGCGTTAGTATTTGTTTGGCCTCCCTTTTTTTTAGCGTTTTTATGACAAAAATATTTAGTATGCAATGCCTTGACGGAATGGCTTGTAAATAGAGATTAATCGCTGTAAATCTGTTATAATAAATGCAAGTATCGTCTGTGTGATTTTGTCGCTCGTGCAATCTCATTTATGATATCTTGAAGATCCTCAAACCCATCTTTAATTATACTGGTACTATAAATTTCATAACTGATTATTAATTCGGGGGTAATTAGATAGAAAATGAAAAAGTTATTTTGTTTTGGTTTATTCATGATGCTCGGGGCTTTTTGCTGGGGAGATTCTCTCAACGATTATAAGCTGGCCAAAAAATACTATAAAGAGAATGATAGAGTTCAAGCAGTGAAGTTGTTTGAACGAGTTGCGAAGAGTTCTTCTCCGTTACAAGATTTTGCGCTCTATTATCTGGCTTTGATTTCTGATGAAAATGAAGCTGTTAAATATGCGAAGGAGCTTGTAGCGAAATATCCGGAGTTTCCGCTTAGCACTAAGATAAAAAAGAAAATGAGCGAATACTATTTTGACCGGGAACAGTGGCGCTATTTTTCTGAAAAAACCCTGTGGGATAAGGCAACTGGTTATTATAATGGCAAAAACTGGCTAAAAGCCAAAAAAGCATATGAGCAATTCCTGCTTTTGTATCCCGCCGCAGAAAAAAAGTCTGATGCTTATTACTATCTGGCATTAATACATTTAAAACTACAGGATAATCTTAATGCAGAAAGATATTTTGCTTTGCTTGGCGATAATTCTGAGTATGCCGGCTGGGCGCTTTTTCAGCGGGTAGCAGCGATGGAAGCTCAAGGCGATCGTGAAAATGCAAGAGAGGCGTATATTGAGCTAGCCAACAATTACAAAGGTGCTCAAGTAGGAAAGTCAGCGTTAGACTCTCTAATAAAGATATACTGGAAAACTGACCAAATAGATAAAGTAATTGATGGATATAAGTTGCAGCTTACCTATTATCCGAATGATTCGAAAACTGCCTGGATATATTATCAATTAGGCCGGATAGCTGATAACTCAAATAACATCGCGTCCGCTAATTATTATTATGAGGCGGCATCACAGCATAAGTCTTCGAAATTTCTAAGTTCGGAGCTCTATTACCGAAGGGCAGTAGCCCACGCAAAGCTCGGAAATCAAGAGCAGAGCAGAACTCTGTTAACTAAAATAGCTCAGGACTATGATTATAATTATTATGGACATCTTGCACATAACGAATTAAACCTTAAACTTCCTGGTTTTTCTACAAAGGGAATCATTCCTGTATTCAATAAATGGAAAAATGCCATTCCCAGAGTAAAAACATTTTTATCCATCGGGGATTATGAAGACGCGGCAGTTTTGGTGAGGGCGTATCAGCAGAAAAGCAAACTTTCTGAAGACTACGAGTTGTCACTATTTTTAATCAGTCTATATGAGAATGACAAGAATTATTCTTCAGCAATTCAGGTAGGAGAGAGCGTCTGGGGATCTTTTTCTAGAAGTAATAGTCTTTCAATCCTGCCAAAAGAAATCTGGAAGAAGAGTTATCCCCTTTATTACAAGGAGTTAATTTTGCCATTGGCAGAGCGTTATGCTATAGACCCGTTGTTAGTTATGGCATTAATTCGGGAGGAAAGTCGATTTGATGCATCCTGTACTTCGTGGGCAGGTGCCAAAGGTCTTATGCAACTTATGCCGGAAACAGCTCAAGCGGTAGCGAAAAGTTCTAACCTAAAATGGGGTGACCTCTATTCTCCGAGTTTTAATATTCAGATCGGGATATTACATTTTTCATACCTTTTAAATTCTTATAAGAACAATTATAGTCAGGTATTAGCGGCGTATAACGGCGGTATCAATGCTGCTAATCGCTGGATAAGTAGTAACAGAGGTGCCACAGAATCGGAATTTACAGAGTATATTACATATGAGGAAAGCCGGAATTACGTTAAAAAAGTTCTCAACAGTTACTGGATATACAAACGTCTGTATTCGATTGATTTGAAGAGAGATCCATAAACTGAAAGAAATTATCATGGTTAAAATTATCAAATAGGATGAGTATGTCTATGTCTGAAAATGTAGTAAGCTCCTTAAAAGAGGAGCAACTTAAGGAGAGAATGGAATCTTTGGGTATCTTAGAGAAAGATATTATTGAAAAATTCATTCTTGGGTCGGGAAAAGGTGGACAGAAAATTAACAAAACCGCCTCATGTGTCTATTTGAAGCATTTATTATCCGGTATAGAAATTAAATCGCAAGGTGATAGATCTCGTGCTTTAAATCGATTTTTTGCAAGAAGACAGCTTTGCGATAGAGTAGAGGAGTTGCTGCTTGGAAAAGAAAGTGAGCGAATACAAACATTCGAAAAAATTAAGCGGCAGAAGCGCCGGCGTTCCAGGAGGTCCAAACAGAATATTCTCGATAATAAACATAAAATATCCGAGAAAAAGCAGAACCGTAAAAATATTAGCTCTTCACATGAATAAATCTTATTCAGGTATCCCGGATAACTTGCATATGCCGTGAAAAAAATTTGCATGTTATTTGATAATTGGCTATTATTGTTAATGTAGCTAAATGTTTAGGTAATAACCTTTTCAGTTCATTATAGGTATATTGCTTTTATTTAGCCGAAGAGGGTGGAAATAATAACAAAAAAGAACTTTTTTGAAGGGTTATCCGATTGTATACTAGAGTATCTTCATGGACATATAATAATCAGCTAAAGCTTAAAATTGTTGTCTACATATGCATAATTCAGGTTTTGATGGCTTTGTTGACCTCCTCATTTATTTTTTTCAAAACCAAAAGTATTTTAGAGCAGAAGCTCCAAGATAAGTTCTCTTCCATCGTATCGATACTTTCCATGAATCTAAAATACGAAATCCTGGTAAAGGATGTAGAGAAATTGTCTAGTTATGCAAAAAATGTGATGCAAGACAAAGAAATCGAGTATATGGAAATAATCGATGCTAATAATAAAGTTATTATTAAATTCGGAAAAGAACCTGTTTATACTAAAAAAGTAAATGATTTCAATGAAATTTTGACAAAAGCAGTTAATAAGCCGTATGTGATCTCTTTTGCTGATAATTATTCCTTTTATTCTACTGTGTCTGATTTCGGTTCATACAAAACCGAGGAAGAAGATAAAGAATCGTTGGTCTTTCAGATGCCTGCCGTAGAACCGGCACAATCAACGATGAAGTCAATAGGAATGATAAAGATTTCTGTTACAAAGAGTATTCTTAAACGAGAGATCTTTATACTTCTGGGTTTTTCTTTTTTAATGTTTTCTTTTATTACAGTTCTTGGTGTCTTTTTTCTGTATTCATTCTTATTGCGGACTGTTTTTTCCCCGATCGATATGATCCTTAAGAAAATCAAAGAGATGTCTGAGGGTGAAGGCGATCTAACCAAAATGCTTGATATTGTTACTCAAGATGAAATTGGTGAATTAGCAAAATATTTTAATAAATTTCTTCATGCACAAAGGTTGATAATAAAAAACATATTTGATACTGCGAATACTGCAGCAATGCTTGTTGATGAGCTGGTTTCCGGTGTAGATAAAGTAAATGTTACAACCCAGCAAATATCGATTTCTGCAGATGAAATGGCTAAGGGCGGTCACGCTTTGACGGGAATGACAGTGAAAACGAAAAAAGAAATCGGAAAGTTGAATACTCATATATCGACCGTTGCGCAGTCGAATATCGAAACAAGAAGAAATGCAAATGAAGTAACCCAAGCTGCACAGGAAGGTATGGTTTCTGCTAACACCGCGAGACAGAAAATTGAAGCAATAAAGAAACGTGTTGCCGGATCAAGTATGGTAGTATCCGAATTAAAAGCTAAAAGCGAGCAGATACATCAGGTCATCGAAGTTATTAATATCATATCGAAGCAGACCAACTTGTTATCATTGAATGCGGCAATTGAGGCTGCCAGAGCCGGGGAACACGGCAGAGGATTTTCCGTTGTAGCTGATGAAGTTAGGAAATTAGCAGAAAGTACCAATGAGGCTATCAGTCAGATCAAAGAGATTATTAATGAGATTATTATTGGTACGGACAATGTGGTTGCCAGTATGAGCCAGGAAACACTTGAAGTTGACGAAGGAGCTGTTGTTGTGCGAATAGCGTTAGCTCAATTAGAACTTATAGCAGGTAAGGTCAGTATCCTGACTAACAAGTTCAGCAATATTGAGAGTGCTACAAGAGAGCAAGTAGAAATTGCAAATGACGTTATAAAAAATATTGATAAGATTAATAGTTTCGCAGAGTCTAGTGCAGCTTCCAGCGAAGAAGTTTCTGTCAGTCTGTCGGAGATTAATAGCGTTACCGAAGTCGTCGCATCAGTGTCAGACCGGCTGGCAAGAGATACGAATGAGCTATTGCAGACTGTTAACCGCTTTAAGATATAAGTCATCTAATAGATTTTTGTTATTGTTCCATAAATATATTCTCTTACAATAATTACTGTAAAGATTCTCGATAGTAATTATTGTATCAATATAGCTATAGGGGATTGAGTTGTTTTTATGGCGAGAGTCTTTATGAAAATTATTTTTTGTAATTTGGTTTTTTTATTCTTTGTTATAAGTAATGTTCTTGCTATAGATGTCGCAGTTGTTTTATCCGCAGATTATGAGCCGCTACTGCAAGTGAGTATGGGATTTAAGTCCTATTTGCAGGAGAAAGGGGTTCCTGTAAAAGCAGTTGAATATAATCTAAAAAGAAACGATGTTTCTATTGTAATGAACCAGATAAATTCATTACATTCAGACATTGTGTTAGCTATTGGATCTAAAGCAGCAGATGCTGCAAAAGCGTCTATAACTAGTATACCTGTGATATTTTCAATGGTGGTTAATCCAAGTCAATACACGCGTCCAAACAGTACCGGGATCTCGATGGAAATTAAAGAAGATATTAAATTAAAGGAAATTGACAGGATATTTCCCGGTAGGACCCGGCTCGGGATAATCTATTCCTCGACGTCTGCAAAGGAATTTGATCAAATATATTCTGCTGCTTCCTCAATGGGATTTAAGGTTGTAGGAAGGAAAATAGATTCTGCACAGAACTTGTTGTCAGCAGTAAAGGACATTTCAGGATTAATAGATTTATTCATTATGGTTGTTGACAACGATATATATAATCCGCTAACTGTAAAAGGTCTTTTTATGGAAAGTTTTAAATATAATTTTCCTATAGTAGGGTTATCATCATTTTTCACCAAAGCCGGAGCTGTGATTTCCTTTGAATGTAATTATCAAGATGTAGGTCGGCAAGCTGGAGAGATAGCGTACGACATAATTAATGGTAAAAAGCCGGGGAGCATTAAACCTAGTTATCCCAGAACCATTACCTATTCAATCAATCAAATGACTGCAAAGAAGTGCGGAATCGATATTCTTCCGGGCATACTCAATAAAGCAACAAGTGTATTTGGAAAATAATGCTATTGATTGATATATTGGCTAGCGTGATTAGCAATCTTATGTTTGAATGTCGAAAATGGAGCTTATATTACTAGCTGTTACTTAAAATAATTCCTAAAACATGGTAGACTCTAATAAATGACGAGGGTTTTCACTTAGCACTTTCTTGCTAAAATTAATAAATTTATTGAGGTTGTCGTATGATAAGGGCTATTTATTTCTTTATTTATTTCTGGTGGTATCTGTTATTAACGTTTCCATCGTTAATAATGGTTGTTATTTTTGCCAGGAAAAATAATATTATTGAGAAAGATAAAATAATTAACAGGGTAACCAAGCATTGGGCGAAAAGCATGATAGGTGTAACGGGTTCAACCGTTAGAGTTACTGGAGAGGAAAATGTTCCTCTTGAAGGAGCCGTACTTTTCGTAAGCAACCATCAGGGAAATTTTGATATTCCCATTATGGTTGGGTTTATTGATAAGCCGAAAGCGTTTATTTCCAAACTAGAATTAAAGAAGATTCCGATATTCAGTATCTGGATGAAGCACCTGGGATGTATCTTTCTTGATCGGAAGAATGCGCGTCAGTCGCTCGGTGCTATTGATCAGGGGGCTGAATTATTAAAAAAAGGCTACTCATATGTCGTATTTCCAGAGGGCACTAGAAGTAAGGATGGGACCTTGGGAATGTTTAAGCCAGGTAGCTTTAAATTGGCAATTAAATCAGGAGTTCCAATAGTTCCTGTTACAATAAAAGGGTCCCGCAATATGATGAAAAAAAATAGCTTCATTATTAGACCTGCTTTTGTCGATGTTATTATTTCACCTCCTATACATGTTCAAGGTGTCGAGCCCAATGAGCTGACTCAAAAAGTTAGAGCTGTTATTGAGAATAACTTAAGGTAGCAGACAATAATTAGATAGGCATTTTTATAGCTGAAAAATATAATATAATATCTTTTGATTAAAAACAAAAAAGCAAGGAAGTTTTCCTTGCTTTTTGCGTAATGATTTGTTTATATGGCTCTGTCAACCATCCTTATATTTTGACATCTTTATTGTTGTCCCTAGTTTTTTATCCGTAATATATTCCATTTCATCCATCAGGCTTTTTATAAAGGATATTCCCAGCGCATTTTTCTTTTCATAGTCCTCTTTTTCAAGAATCTGGCTTTTGTCTTCGATTGTAATCTCTAGTTTATCAGATTGCATTAAGAAATTAATACATATGTTATTTTTGCATTCGTTAAAAGAAGGTAATGTATTGTTGCATGCTTCGGTTAAGGCCATTTTTATATCTTCTATTTCATCTTGGGGGAAATTCATTTTTGAGGCTATGCCCGAGGCAGCTAATCGAGCAACAGTGAGAAACTTTTCTCCTTTTGGCATATGAAGCGCGATTTGTGAGTTTGAGTTATCCATTATTATCTCCCCTTATGATTGAATATTTATTCTGGCTTATTCAGTATTTACCCAAGAATATATTTATTTAAACATTTTATTAGATACGCAGGTAGATAGTGAAGATTTAATAAATGCAGAATTAATTCTATTTATGTCCCTGCCGAATTACGCAACAAAATCTGTGGATATTTGAAAAGAATTATCTTGGGTTAACGGGTAATAATAAGCTTATAAGGATTATAGCGGGAGGGAATGCAGAAAACCTTCTTCTAATCGATTAATTAGCACATTAACAAAGGTATTTGAAGAATAACTGTTGTTTGGTAAGCAGACTCGCAAATAATTTGATGTGTATCCCCAGAAAAATCCATCTTTTTCCTGTTCAAGGAGAATTTCCTGGCAGGTGTTAACAAACTGTGATAAGTGATGCAATCTCATTTCTTTTTCTGTAAACGACACCAGGTTCAGTCTTTTTTGAAGCTCAGTCTGGGTAATACTTTGTTGAAGCTCAGCCGCTGGTGTCCCGATTCGTCTGGAATACGGGAAAATGTGGATTTTTGAGAATTGGCAACGTTTAATAAACGTTAGGGTCTCGTAGAATTCTTTTTCACTTTCAGTAGGAAACCCTATAATTAGATCTGTAGTTATTGAAATATCCGGAATACGTGCCCGTATGCGGGTAATAAGATTAAGATACTCGCTGGTTGAATATTTCCTATTCATCTTTCGTAAAATAGTATCGCTGCCGGATTGTAGCGGAATATGGAGGTGCTTACAGAATCTTTTTTCGTTCGCCATCAGATCTACGAGATGGTCGGGAATAAGGTTCGGTTCTATTGAACTTAATCTGATCCGTGTCTCCGGGCACGAATAAAAAATATGGCTGCAGACGTTAGTTAAAGAGTAATCTTCATCCTTGTACATCCCAAGATTGATCCCGGTTAAGACGATTTCCTTACATCCTTTGTTATTGAGGGCCAGTATTTCTTTCTTAATCTCATGGAACGCTTTAGGTTTGTTTCTTCCTCGTATATGAGGAATGATGCAATATGAACAGAAGTTTTCACAGCCATCCTGGATCATTAAATACGATCTGCAATGATCTGGTTGTTCTGTTGTGTCTTCTTCGATGGGAATGTGATATTGAACTGGAAGGGTGGCCTTCAGACTTGGTTTAAACAAATCTCTTATATGATTAACCACCATTTCTTTATCAAAATAGATAACATTGACTCCAAGAATTTCTTGAAGGCGGGTGCTATCGGTTTTAGTTGCGCAACCAGTTATAAAAATTGTAGCAGTAGGATTTAATTTTGCCGCCTTTCTGATAAACTGGCGTGATTTTCGTTCTGCAATATGTGTGACTGCACAGGTATTGATAATGATAATATTCAAGTTCAGCCAAGAACGGGACATCGTGAATCCTGCCTCTTTCAAGCCCGATTCCATTTTTTCTGATTCATATTGGTTTACTTTACAACCAAGAGTTTTAATTGAGAAATTAATCATAATTTATAATCGATATTCATAGGTTAGCATCGCACAAACTGCGATAGGGGCAGTTTCAGTTCTTAGTATTGTATTTCCAATTGTTACAGGAATACCACCATAGTCTACCATTTTGACAATCTCTTCTTGCTCGAATCCACCTTCGGGACCTATGGTCAAAGATATCGATTTCGGTGTTTTCTGTTTTAGTGCTTGCTTCAGGGTCATTGCGTTCTCTTCTTCCCAGAGAATAATATTAATATCATGATGTGCAAATATATTCTGGAGGTTTCCGATAGCAACCGGTTCATGAATGTCTGGAACAGTAATCCGTCTCGATTGTTTTGCTGCCTCAGAACTTATTTTTTGCCAGCGCGCAATTTTTTTGTCTTTTTTTAAAGAAATGTCCGGGATACATCGCTTGGAAGCCAGGGGATAGAATTGATCGGCGCCGATTTCCGTGCACTTTTGTATAATATAGTCCATTTTTTGACTTTTTGGGATGCCTTGGATAATCGAGATTGTAATCTGGTCCTGAATGTCTGCTTGCACACTGCTTATAATTTCTGCTTTTACAATAGCTTTGGATATATGTGAGATAGTAGCTTCGTAGGTAATGTGCTTACTGCTATCAACTGCTTGTATCCTCTCGTTTTCACGGACTCGCAGAACGTTTTTTAGATAGTGTAAGTTATCCTCTTTGAAGATAAGAGTATTCTCAGTGTATAGGCTGTCGCTTTTGATAAATACGCGTTTCATAACCTGACAAATAATATCATGGATTAATACCTTATCAAAGCATTAATTAGCCAAGCTTTTCAAATAAAAATGTGCGTGATATGATAAATACAATTTTTTATGCGCGACAAAGGAGATCTGATGATAGATAACATCGTAATTTTTGAAGACCTGTCATATAAAAACTTTTACCCTTTAACGTTAACTCGACCGGTGTTTGAGCTTAGATGTGGAATAAAGTCGTTGGTAGAAAAGATTGTTCATCTCTTTCCTCAAGCTCATTTTTCTTTATTCAGCAGAAATTTTCTTAAAGCTCAGCTTTCCTATAAGTATCCTAATGTTCCCGTGAATGTGCTTAATACTGGCGGCGCTGTTCTTCTTGTTAATGGCCGGCTGATTGCCGGAGCTGAAAGTTATCCTTTTTTTCCTGATGGAGAGGATAGGGATTTTGTTTTGGTAAAAGGGAAAGATATTGTTTTTGCTTATTTGCGGAATGAAAATCTTAATATCATTAAACCATATATAACAGAAGAATTCAGATCCCTTGAGATAATGAAGGTTTTACAGAAAAAAGTCTCCTTTCGGGAAATTCAGGCAACTTTAGTTGAATATCCGTGGGATTTTATCCGTCTTAATCAGCAACAAATTACGAATGATTTTATCTCCTTGAAACAATCTGGTGTTATCAAGGGCTGTGTGCATTCGCGTGCCGTATTGTATGATGAGGAGAATATGTTTATCGGTAAAAATACTGAAGTTATGGCAGAATGCGTTCTGGATGCAAGAAAAGGACCAATATATATTGGAGAAAATGTACTAATCAAGTCAGGTTCTTATATTGAAGGGCCTTCTTATATTGGCGATAATGCTATTGTGTCAAAAGGTTATTTGCGAGAAGGTAGCAATATCGGAAAATATTGTCGAGTTGGCGGCGAAATTGAAGAAACGATATTTTATGAGTATAGCAATAAATATCACGAAGGTTTTGTTGGGCATTCATATATCGGTGCCTGGGTTAATCTAGGTGCACTTACGACAACGAGTGATTTGAAAAACAACTATTCAACGGTTAAGATAACCCATGATAATAATGTTATTGATACTGGTCTTCAATTCATGGGTTCAGTAATCGGTGATTATACTAAGTTCGGAATCGGAAGTTTGTTGAGTACCGGTTCAGTTTTTGGTATCGGATGCAACCTTTTTGGAGGGGGAATATTCCCTCGGTTTGTTCCTGATTTCATCTGGGGTGATAATAAAAATTTCGAGCCGCATGATATTAAAAAGTTTATAACAACAACAGATATTGTTATGAAACGCAGAAATATCTCTTTGTCTGTACAACAAGAAGACGCCTTAATCAGTGTGTACAATTTAACAGCAGAGAGCCGTAATGCCTTTTTAGCTGTTCGATAGTTTAAGCTTTTAGGGGAGCTTTCAACTCTTCAAAAATATTAATAAAAGCATCTCTCTCTATAGTCTCAATTTCTATCAGTTTTTTAGCTATAGCTTCAAGGACTAGTTTATTCTCTTTTAGCAGGCTCTGTGCTTTTTGGTAACAAGTATCAAATATTATTTTGATTTCTTCATCAATGGTATTTGCGGTATCTTCTCCATAATCTTTGGTTCTGTCCCCGATATCCCTGCCGAGGAATACCTGTTCATGGCCTTTTCCGAATGTTCTTGGCCCAAGTTTGTCGCTCATTCCGTACTCGCAAACAATTCTATGAGCAATTTCTGTCGCTTTTTTGATATCGTTGCTTGATCCGGAGGTAATATCCCCGTATTGTAAATTTTCGGCAACCCTACCGCCTAGTAAGATCATTATTTGGTCGAGGAGATCTTTTCTCGGAACAAGATATTTATCTGCTTCAGGCAGTTGGAGTGTGTAGCCTAACGCCATTCCTCGTGGCAATATAGATATTTTATGGACTGGGTCCGTGCCTGGTAAGAGTTTTGCTACCAGCGCATGTCCTACCTCATGGTAGGCTACCATCTCTTTTTCTCTATCTGACATGACACGGTTTTTTTTCTGTGGACCGGCAATAATTCTGTCAATAGCGTCTTCCACTTCGGACATGCCTATTTCTGTTTTGTCTTTACGCGCAGTAAGTAGCGTTGCCTCATTAACAATATTTGCCAGGTCAGCTCCAGTGAATCCTGGAGTCCTTTGGGCGATAACATCAATATTAATGTCCGGCCCGAACTTTTTATCTTTGGTATGGATTGCCAGGATGTCTTTTCTTCCTTTAATGTCCGGTCGGTCAACGACTATCTGTCGGTCGAATCTTCCTGGTCTAAGTAGCGCCGGATCAAGAATATCTGGTCTATTTGTAGCTGCCATGATGATAACACTGGTATTTGTCTCAAAACCATCCATTTCTACCAGTAGTTGGTTGAGTGTCTGTTCTCGTTCATCGTGACCTCCACCCAGGCCAGCACCTCTTTGTCGTCCTACCGCATCAATTTCATCAACGAAGATAATACTCGGCTGGCTTTTTTTTGCTTGCTTAAAAAGGTCTCTTACCCTGCTTGCTCCGACACCGACGAACATTTCAACAAAATCAGAACCGCTGAGACTGAAGAAAGCTACGTCAGCTTCTCCTGCGACAGCTCTGGCAAGCAAAGTCTTTCCTGTGCCAGGTGCGCCCATCAGTAATACGCCTTTAGGTATTTTTGCGCCTAGTGCCTGGAATTTCTGTGGTGCTTTTAAGAACTCAACAATCTCATGCAGCTCTTCGACTGCTTCATCGGCACCACCGATATCTTTGAATGTGATTTGTTGTTTTACTTTTGAGTCCCAGGGACGAGCTCTGCTTTTTCCAAAAGAAAGTGCTTGATTGTTAGCGCCTTGTGCTTGTCGAAATATAAAAAACCATAAACCGATAATGAATATAAAAGGTAGTAACTGTATAAGAAACCCTACCAGCATATTAGATTCCTGAGATTTAACTTTTATCTCGACTCCTTTTTCTCGCAAAGAACTAACAAATCCCGGATAGTCTATGATGTTGGTTTTGAAAAGCGTGCCATCCTTAAACTTTCCATTAAGCTTAAGGGATGACCTGTCAATAACAACACTCTGTACTTTGCCGGTATCGACATCATTTGCGAATTCACTAAATGAAATGTCTTTCACTTTTTGGTTTTCACTCCAGAAAGGAGTAAGAAGTGAAATAATAGCTAGAAATATAACTATATAGAGGAAAAATGATTTCCAGCCTTTTTTATCATTATTAACAGGTATCATTTTAGGCTTTTTACTTTTCTTGTTTGTTTTTTTTTGTTTATCATTATTGTTTGTTTTTTTTCCATCAAGAACCATTTATAATTCCTTACCTTATTTTTTTTGATTTTCAATGAGTATTACTACATTTTCAGATTCCTCAAAGTTAGTGACGACAAGGTCGTTTCTTTCAGTAGCGATTTTTTTGCCGACAAAGTTAGCTTGTATAGGGAATTCCCTATGTTCTCTATCAATAAGCACTGCTAATTTAATGGACTTCGGCCTTCCCCAATCGAGTAGTGCGTCCATCGCTGCCCGGATTGTTCTTCCAGAACAAATAACATTGTCGAATAATATTACATCCTTTTGATGTAAGTCGCAAGGGATGCTAGTTTCTCTTACTGCAACCTGCTCTTTTTTTATCTGGAGATCGTCTCGGTAAAATGATACATCGAGTTGTCCGATAGGGATTGATATTCCTTCGAATCGTTTTATTGCAGCGGCTGTTTTTTCAGCGATTGGTATTCCTCCGCTTACTATTCCTATAAAAGCTACATTTTGATAATCCGGTATTGATTCGATAATTTCATGAGCAAGCCTATTAATTACGTTATTAACGTTTCTTTTTGTAAGTATAACTTTTGCTCCAGCTTTCGATTGCATAAAATTTCACCCATTTAATTTTACCATTATTATACTAATTGGCAAGCCTTATAGTATGCCCTTAGTTGAAGGGATTTCATCGCTTTTGGGATTAATTGAACTCGCATGTGATAGTGCTCTGGCAAAACATTTAAAAATCGCCTCGATAATATGATGGACATTCTCTCCATGTGCAACATCGATATGGAGCGTGAGCCCTCCATTAACTACTAACGCCTGGAAGAATTCCTGAACCAGTTGCGCATCAAAATTCCCAGTTTTTTCTGTTGGAAATAACACGGAATATTTGAGATATGGACGATTACTTATATCAATAACGGTTTTGCATTGCGCTTCATCCATCGGCAGGATGAAAAATCCATATCGATTGATGCCTTTTTTTGTGCCAAGGGCTTGTTTCAACGCTTGTCCGAGGCATATTCCGATGTCCTCAATCGTGTGGTGTAAATCAACATCAATATCACCATTTGCTTCAACCATCAGATCAAAGCTTCCATGCTTGGAAAAAAGTGTGAGCATATGATCGAAGAATGGGATCTTAGTATTTATTTGGGAAGTCCCGGATCCATCCAGATTAATTGTTAGTTTTATTTCTGTTTCAAAGGTTTTTCGTTCAATTGTTGCTGCTCTCATGAGTGTCTCCTTTTGTAGTGTGCTTTTTGGTTATGTAAAACATTATACTAAATATATAGAAATATCTTAATGCTAGAGCAATTCCTGTTGCCCAAATTGCCCTCTTAATGGTTCGATTTTTAGATAATCATAAGCTGACTTGGTGACAACTCTTCCTCTTGCAGTCCTGTTAATAAACCCGAGTTGCATGAGATAGGGTTCGACGACGTCTTCGATAGTTATAGATTCTTCCGCTATTGAAGCAGCTACCGTATCTATGCCTACCGGACCGCCTTGATAGTTATTGATGATAGCTAGCAGGAATCGCTTGTCGGTTTTGTCGAGGCCGCGATCATCTATTTCAAGTGCAGTGAGCGCATCGATAGCAATTTTTTTATCGATTATTCCGTCTGATTTTACCAGGGCCCAGTCGCGTGTTCTTCGTAGAAGACGGTTGGCTATTCTTGGGGTCCCTCTACTTCTTTTCGCTATTTCTGTGGCACCTTCTTTGGTGATTTGTACATTGAGAAAGGAAGCTGCTTGGATGACGATTGTTTGCAGTTGTTCATTGGTATAGAATTCGAGCCGGTTAACCGAACCGAATCTGTCTCTAAGCGGTGAGGATATTCTACCTGCCTGGGTTGTTGCTCCTATTAACGTGAAAGCCGGAATATCTAGCCGGATCGATCGCGCGGAAGGTCCTTTTCCAATTATGATATCAAGCTGAAAGTCTTCCATGGCAGGGTAAAGAATCTCTTCGACAGATCGGTTAAGACGATGTATTTCGTCAATAAACAAAATATCGTTTTGCTGTAAGTTGGTGAGTATCGCAGCAATATCTCCTGGTTTTTCGATTGCTGGTCCGGATGTGATTTTTATATTCACTTTCATTTCATGGGCAATGATTGTTGATAAGGTAGTCTTTCCTAACCCTGGTGGGCCATAAAACAGTAGGTGGTCGATAGGTTCTTTTCGTGTTAATGCTGACTGGATAATGATATTTAAATTATCTTTAATTGTGTCCTGTCCAATGTATTGATCAAGAGAAGACGGACGAAGACTTTTTTCAACTCTTTGTTCATTTTGTAACGATTCCGGAGAAATTTCCCTATCATTTATATGTATCATTTTTTATAAGATATACTACCATATATCCGATAAGATGTCAGTATATGTGCTCTATTTCAAATACAGACCTTTCAAAAATTTAATAGGTATATTTTTCGGCCACGGTTACTTTTTCGTTTTCATTACTTCGTAGATATTAAGGAAATCCGCTAGTGGTTGTCAGTCATTGACAGTATAAATGCCTGCTCATCATCTGAATATATTTTCTTATACATCCAATAGCTTTTGAGGACTTTCTGAACGTAATTACGGGTTTCGCTAAAAGGTATGGTTTCGATGAACTCGTCGATATCGTCATTTTTTTTGCCATCCCACCATTTTAAAGCATTTGTAGGACCACCGTTATAACCAGCGAGTGCAAGGATGACATTATTATTAAATCTGCTAAGAAGCTTCGTGAAATAATAGGTGCCCATACTTATATTTGTTTCGGCTGAGGTAAGATCATAAGTTGAAGCATTTTTTTTCAGAAGGCGTTTTGCAATGTCCTTAGCTGTTCCCGGCATTATCTGCATTAGCCCTTGCGCATTGGTACATGATTTGGCATCTTTTTTGAATCTGCTTTCCTCTCGTATCAGAGCGATTACAAGATACGGGTCGGTAGAATATTCTTGTGCATATTTATTAATTAAATTCCAGTATACTTTGGGATACGCAAATTTTATAGCATCTTTTGGGACCTGGTTATATTTCTGAAATTCCTCATAAACTATATTCTCAATACCTTTGACACAATTATAATAATCTCCTTGAAAGTACTTGTATTTGCTAATGAGCGTTTTAGAAAATAGTTCTGAGAGTGCGTTAGTCTCCTTGTAATGACTGACTTCAGCAAAAAATTCGCTTTCATAACCGAATTCTCGCAGCATATTCAGTCTTAAATTTGACTCCATTGAATAATTTTCAGAGGTCGTAAGATTGAGGCTGTTTCCTGGCAATGCAAGAAGCGTTTGTCTGTGTTCCTGGTTCGTTGAAAATTTGTCCCATACTCGAAAAGCATAGTAAGTATGCGCGAATTTATCAAATAGTTTTGAATAGAGCCTAAAGGCTTCTTCTTCATTCCCATCTTTTTGTGCAGCTTTTGCCGCCCAGAAAACACATTTTGCGGTAAAATCGTCAGCTTGAGGAAGTGTTGCAGCTACTTTGAGCACATTATACGCTCGATTATATTGTTCTGTAATATAATAAAACCAGCCTTGTTCCCAAATTGCGTCATCGGCAAGAGGAGATTCCGGGTAACGCTCGTATAACTTTTCATAATAATTATATGCGAGGACCTTATCCTTTTTTTCTAAATAAATTGCCGCTAGATTGTAAATCGCTTTATCGGTTATGTCGCCATGAGGAAATGAATCTATTATTTTTTTGTATGCTTGTACTGCTGCGCTCGTATTTTTTTGGATTTGAAATATTTTAGCTCGATAAAAATAGGCCTCGTCGATATGCTTGTCTGCGGGATACCGAACAATTAACTCTTGGAATGCTATAAGTGAAGAATCGTAAGCATAGTATGAATACTTATTAAACCCTATGCGATACATTGCTTCAGGGGCTAGCGGTGATTTCGGATAATACGAAAGTAATCTGTCCAGCATATCATTACTTTCTTTAAAGCGACTTTTTTGATGCAGAAGTTTCGCCGCGTTCAAAAGATCTTCCGGTTTTGGCAACGGTCTGCTATTTTGAAGGTAATTCGAAAGGTGGTAGAGTTTTCCTGGTATTTTATCGGAGTACTCACTATCGGGATAGTTGTAAAAAATTTTCTGATAGTGTTCATAGGCTTTCCGATAGTTCTGATTTTTTTCGCAAATGACAGCCAGGTTGAAAAATACGGTGTCGTTTTTGATGAAGTTTGGATACTTCTGCAATAACGTAGTGTATTCTTTTTCCGCGTTTGCGAACTGGTTGTTTTTGAAATGTAGTTCGCCCAGATCAAAAAGGGCTTTGGGAATAAAAGGACTTTGAGGAAATTTCTCAATTATACCTGTGTATGCTTTTCTGGCAGCGATATAATTTTTTTTTGCAGAATATATTTTTGCCCGCTCATAAAGAATCGCATCCTTGATTGGTACTTCCTGCTTCGCTGCTTTATCAAAATATTTCAGGGCGTTATCTGGTTTCTTCTGGTTTGCATAGGACTTCCCTAGCAGGAACAGCATCTTACCTTGTAGCTCGCGATCACTTGCCTGTTTTATTTTGTTTAAATAATGGATAGCTGAGACATAGTTTTCCTCTGCATAATCTTGATAAGCCTTATGATACAAAATTCCTGCACCGGAAACAATATCCTGGGCACGGTCACTCCAGAGGAGATTGCCATTGAATAATAGAGCCGTAACTAAGGAAATATTAGAAATAATAGATATGATATTGTGCTTTTTCATTTTCCCTTAATACTAAGAGTATCATGAGATTCAGGTTATTTTCAATATTAAAAAGTGATGCGGTTTCCTGATAGTTCACAGCATTTATCTCATGTTTTGTAGTAGAGATGCTTAGCTGTGCATCTTTTTTCATGCTTGACGCAATAAAAATATAGTTATATATTTATTGACGTAAATAAAACCCGGAGGATGAAAAATGTTCGGTAAAATATTTAGTGCATCACTTCAAGGTCTTGAGGCACATATCGTTGAAGTTGAAATAGATGTCAAACATGGGCTTCCTGGACACAATATTGTCGGTTTGCCCGATGCAGCAGTGAAAGAGAGCAAAAACAGGGTTGAAGCAGCGATAACAAATTCAGGCTATGTATTTCCTTTAAATAAGTATTTCACGATTAACCTGGCACCGGCCTATTTACGGAAAGAAGGACCGATGTACGATTTGCCTATGGCATTCGGTATCCTTGCTGTGACGGGCCAGATATCAAAGAAATACCTTGAAGATTCTATAGTCTTGGGGGAGCTTTCTCTGGAAGGGAGGATTAAGCCGATTCAGGGCGTGCTTTCGATGTGCCTGTATGCAAAAGAAAAGGGTTTCCGGCGTGTTTTTCTGCCGGAAAAGAATGTAGAGGAAGGAGCTTTAGTCCAGGGAATAGATATTATTCCCCTTAATAATCTTGCTCAAGCTGCGGCTATTTTAGGTGACTACGAACCAATGGAAAAATACCAGATAGATTTCGAAAAATTGTTTGAGGAGGCAGTAACAGATACCGTAGACTTTTCGGAAGTGAAAGGGCAGGAGTTTGTGAAGCGTGGAATCGAAATCGCTGCGGCCGGTGGTCATAACCTTCTCATGATCGGTTCTCCCGGATGTGGCAAAACGATGATTGCCAAGCGCATTCCTACTGTACTTCCGCCAATGACTATGGAAGAAGCCTTAGAAATAACGAAGATCTATAGCATTATAGGACAGCTTCCTATGCATAAAAGCCTAATAACTGCCCGTCCTTTTAGGAGTCCTCATCATACCGTATCCAATATTGCGCTGGTTGGAGGTTCTTCTGTTCCTCGGCCAGGTGCGGTATCTCTTGCTCATAACGGTGTGCTTTTTCTCGATGAACTAGCCGAATTTAAGCGAGAAGCTTTGGAAGTGCTTCGTCAGCCTTTGGAAGATGGAGTTGTAACGATCTCAAGGGCTAAGTCAACACTTACCTATCCGGCTCAGTTTATGTTTGTTGCGGCTGTGAATCCATGTCCGTGCGGGTATGCGTTCGACCAGACCATCGAATGCACGTGTTCTCCTGCTAACCGCGATAGATACTGGCAGAAATTATCAGGGCCTTTGCTCGATAGAATTGATATTCAGATTGAAGTACGTCGGTTAAATGAGGATGAATTAATGCAGAAGAAGACGGGAGAATCCTCCGTGGATATAAGAAAAAGAGTAGAGCGTGCACGAGCTATCCAGCAGAAGCGGCTTCATGGTGAGCCGATCCATTGTAATGCGCAGATGGCGCCAAAGCATATAAAGGAATCGTGTTCGCTGGATGATTCTTGCGCTCAGCTGATGAGAAATGCCATTCGCAGCTTGAGCCTATCCGCCAGGTCGTTTGATAAAATCATCAAAGTGGCCAGGACTATTGCTGATCTTGCAGGAGAAGCATCGATCAAGTCTGTCCATCTCGCGGAAGCAATTCAATATCGTGGCCTTGATCGGAAATTCTAATGTGCTGGTAGAGTAAAATAGAATGTCGTACCTTGGTTGACTGAACTTTCAACCCAAATCTCTCCGTCAAGACGTTGTAGTATATGATGTACGATAGTTAGTCCTATTCCAGTCCCCGGAAACTCTTCCTTTCTATGGAGACGTTGAAAGGGCGTAAATAGTTTGCTCGCATAGGCCATATCAAAGCCGATTCCATTATCTTTTACAAAATATATTGTTTTTCCTTCAGTATCATTGGCCCCGAACTCGATATGAGCAAGCTGGTTTTTTGATGAAAATTTCCAGGCATTAACAAGAAGATTTGCCAGCATTATTTTTATTAAGTGATTATCTCCATGAGCTATCAGCTTCTCTTGAATATAAAATTGCGTAGTACTGACAGGATGTGCTTTCTTCAGTTCATTAACTATTTTAGTCGCGATAGAAGAGAGATTTAGTTCTCTATAGTTAAGTTTGCTGCGTGAAATATGAGCTAAGAGGAGCAGGTCATCTGTTGCCCGTGTTAAGTAGTGGGCTGCGGAACCCATTCTGGTAAGATATTTTTTCCCATGTTCATCTAATCCCCGACTATATTCAGACAACAGGATGTTGCTGACAGCCTTAATTCTTCGCAATGGGGATTTAAGATGGGCGAGAGATTGGTTGAAAGAAGATAACGCTTTATCTAGTAATTCGGATTGAGAAGACTTTTCGTGCATTAATCCACGCATTATTCTGTTGTGATGGTCGCATTTAAGGGCTATGGCATTGAGTGCTTTGGCCATATTTTCTAGTTCTCTTGTGCTCTTTATTGTAAGTGTCCCCTCGTATTTATCATTCTCTATCGATTGAGCGCCTTTCATCAGTGTATCCAGATGCTTGCTAATAGTTGCTGCTGAGAGAAATAGTAGAGAGCTGCTCACGATAACAATTACAAGTGTTATAAGAAAGAAGGGTTCCATATCTCTTGCAACCTGATAATGGACTGATGAAAGAGGTGTCATCGTCATAACCGTAAGAAAATATGAAGGAATAGGGGCATACCCCAGGACCTGCTTGGTATTGCTGGTTGTGTCGAATAGCTTTATTGTTCCATGTCGACCAGAAAAAATGTTTCTGGAATCTTTATATTGAAAGGGTTCTGCTAATTTTTCCATGCCGGTTTTTGATGAAGCAATAAGATTCTGGTCATTTCCCCACAGGCTTATAAATGTTGCTTCGTTTTTCGTGAGCTTGCCGAGCAGCCTAACAATTTCGTGCGGACTTAGATAGACGGCTAAAATTCCCTTTAAGACGCCTTTTTTTGTAATTGGATAGGTAATGATCAAGTAGCGCTTATGAGTAACGGGATCGATCTTTAGATTAGACACGGTACCTGCAAGATTGCGTTTGGTCCGTAGAAAAAAATCATCATCACTGATAAAACTATCGTTGGTTAATGTACTCACAATGGCATGGCCACTGGGATTGAATATTGCGATTCCTTTCCAGTCCGGTTGCTTCGTGAGATAGAACGTTATGAAATCGGAATTAATATCATTGATATTGGAGATATTCATAAACCGGGAGAGAGTAATCGCCCTTAATGCCCGGATATTTCCATTTACCCATTCATTAATCAGGATGGTGGCGCTTTTTGTCAAATCAAGATTGTGCTGCACAACATCTTGCTCTCTCATACGATAATTGCTGTAAAGTGACGCGATTCCCAGAAAAGTGAGTAGCAGGAGTATAGACAATGATACCAAAAGCGATCGTATTCGTAACGAAGAGCGACTGCGTGATATAATCTTTTGCAATATGTTCACGTATAACTTGCCTCCGGTATAATAGGCGATAACTGCGTATTTATCTTTGTTTAAATGAGAACAAAAAGATGCTTCTACTTAGATGATTATATAGTGTAAGTAATAATGAGGCTAGTCGGTTATCTAACGAACAAAAATTCACCTCCGGTAAATAATCCCTCCATGATGAGGTCGTGTTTGCTCTTAATCCCAATTGTATATGAATGAATACGAAAAATGATAATAAAAATTTGAAGTATACTTTAAATAATATATAATAAAAACAAGAGAAAAAACTTTTTTTTATTTTTAAGATAATTTAGATACGGATAAGAACGACGACAATGCTTATTTACTCAAATTTGCACAAATATCGACATGGGCTAGCTATGTTTCTTTAATTTGCTCGAAAAATGATCGATACAACAAAAATATTTTAAGATTAAGGAATGGACTTATGAAAAAGTTGTTATTAATAGATGATAATTTGACTTTGCTTAATTTTTTAGCGAGAGATTTGTCGATATATTATGATGTCATAAGTTTTTCGGAATCTAAGCTGGCTATCGAATTTATTCAGAGTAATGCAAAAGAGTTAAATATTATTGTTAGTGATTATAAGATGCCTCTCTATAATGGTATTGAAGTCTTGAAAGCAGCAAAAGAGGCAGCTCCACACAGTATTAGATTGTTGTTGACCGGATATATTGATGCTGTTGATGAAAAAGATCAAAAAGGCATTTATAATTTAATTATAGATAAAAATGTGATTAAAGATGCGAGGGAGTTGGTAAGAAACATTGAGGAACTTCCAAAAGGGTTAAAATGAGGCGTTGTTATTGAATTATGATAGTGTGTTTTAGAAAAGGACGTCAATTGAACGTCCTTTTTATGTACTTGATACGATTATTTTACTGGCAGAAAAATGATAAAGGGGAAGAGGGGGTAACAATTATGAGTGTTTTAATAGCAGAAAATCAAACAATAGGTGGTCGGTATCAGCTGGTCCGGAGGCTGGGGATGGGAATCGCCAGTGAAGTCTGGGAAGCAGAAGATATCCAGGCGAAGAACGAGGTTGTAATCAAGCTGCTCAAAGAGGACGTCAGCTCGAAATACATCGAAGATCTTCTCAGATATAAAAAAGACATGGAAGGCTCGGTAAAGCTCGAACATGAAAACCTGGTAAGGGTATATGGGGCGGGAGATTATCAGGAACGCCAGTATCTGGTAGTCGAGAAACTTGCTGGGGAAAGTCTGGACAAAGTCCTGGAGCGAGGGAAGCGGCATAGTGTCGATGAGGCAATTGAGATAATCAAACAGATTGGGCACGGGATTGAGTACCTGCATAGGTCCGGGAAAGTGCATCGGGACTTGAGCACCCGGAATGTCATGGTGAATGAAGGAACGCAGGAAGTAAAGGTAGGAGATTATGGGGTGGCCCAGATACTCGAGTTGGGGAAGATAAAAGAAGAAAACGAGATCGTGATGATTTTCGGGTATATGTCACCGGAAGCAACGGGAGTGGTAAATAAACGGATCGATGAACGAAGTGATCTGTATTCATTAGGGATAATTTTTTATGAATTATTAACCGGGGAGAAGCCGTTTAAAGGGCGGGATGTGAACCGGTTATTACATGAACAGGTAGCGGTGGTAGCTCCTAGTCCGGGAAGCAGTGACCGGGCGGTCCCTGCGGTAATCTCAAAGATCGTCATGAAGTTGATAGAGAAAGAGCCGGAACTGAGATATCAAGAGATAGGCGGGCTATTGTATGATCTGGACCGGTACAGCAAGGGAGAGAAGTCCTTCGTCGTTGGCGAAAAGGACAAAAAAGTAAAATTGAATTATCAGACGAATCTGGTTGGTCGAGACGAAGAGCTTTTTACGGTAAAGCAATTAATAAAAGAAGCCAAAGGCGGCAAAGGAGGGATCTGCCTGATCGGTGGCGAGGCTGGTATTGGAAAGAGCCGGCTTGCGGAAGAGGTCCGGGGAGAGGTTTTTAGTCTTGAAGGAGTGGTGTTCCGAGGTAGATGTGTTGACCAGGTAAACAAAATACCATATTTGCCGTTTAAGGATATATTAAATGAGTATCTAAGAGTTCTCGACAAATTACCGGATGCGCAAAAGGCACAGGAAATAGCTGCACTAAAAGAGGTTGTTGGGGAGCTAGGCGAAATAATATTAAAAATAAATAGCGGAATAAGTTCCGTTTTCGAAAATGTTCCCAAATTAGTGCCTTTAGATCCTACGAAGGATAATAAACGTTTTTTGATGGTCGCTGCTGATTTTTTCTGTCAACTCATGCGTAGCAATAACAAAGTCTGTGTTCTCTTTATTGATGATCTGCAATGGGCTGACGAAGGTTCTTTGAGCTTGATGGAGGAAATCTGTGAGCGTATTAACCAAAGTCACTTGGTAATGCTTGGGACCTACCGTGATAATGAGGTTGATGCCGAGCATAGTCTTAGCAAGATTAAGAACAAAATGAAAGACCAGGGTTTAGCGGAAATACAATTGCTGCCTTTCGATTTGAATCGTATGAATAAGTTAATCGCGAACCTGCTGGGAGAGGCTCAGGAAAAATCTAAGGAATTGAGTGAATATATCCTTGAAAAGACAAAAGGCAACCCGTTTTATGCAATCAATGTAGTCCGGGAACTTATCGATAAAAATGCAGTTGAGTGGATAGATGGTCTCTGGGAGAAGAAGTGGAATAAAATAAGAGAATTAATCATTCCCACCAACATGGTCGATCTCATTTTGCGTAGAATCAATAAGATAAATGATGAGTTGTTAAATGTTTTGATAATCGGCGCAATAATCGGCAGAGAATTCGATCTGGAGCTGTTATTTGAGCTTATTGATAATGACAAAGAAACAATTATTAAGCTGATCGACGAAGGTGTTGGCCTGCAACTGCTGGAACTGAGCAGCGAGCGTGGTAAATTGCTTTTCGTCCATGATAGGGTCCGTGATGCTTTTTATCGCAAGATCGATAGAAATAATATCGAAGAATTGCATGTACGAATAGCAGACGCTATCGAGAAAATAAATAAAGAAACAATAGACAAAGTAGTATTTGATCTGGCTTACCATTATACGGCGGGAAAAAATAAAGAGAAGTCGTTACTATATAGCCTTCCTGCGGCTGCAAAGGCAAAAGAGGGATATGCTAATGAAGAGGCGGTCAAATATTTCGAAATAGCAATAGCTTTGCTGGAAGAGCAGCAAAAAGTAGGTGAAGAGGTATGGATATCTGCTCATAATGAAACTGCTGAAGTATACGAGGTAATGGGAAAAATGGCAGATGCTGTTCGAATTTACACCGCGTTATTGCCATATAAAAACACTTCTCTTGATCAAGCCGCAATTTATCGGAAAATCGGCGGTGCATGGTTCAAGCTGGGCGAGCTTAACGCCTGTGAAGAGAGTTTAACCAAAAGCATAACCCTTCTTGGCGAGAAGGTTCCTTTAGGAAAATATTCGGAGATCAAATTTCTTTTGAAAGAGTTGGTGGTTTTTTTATACCGAAATCTAATCCCCCCGAAAGTTAAGCTAGGTAACGATAATGCTTCAATAATAACAGCTAAAGAAGTTACCCAGTTGTATCTGGAGATGGCAGCGCTATACTCGATGATGAATGTGAATAAGCTTCTATGGTCAATACTTCGGGCAGTAAATATCGCGGAATCAAAAATCGGCACTTCAAAAGAGTTGGGATTGGCGTTAAATATGGTAAGTATTGGATATGTAACTGTCGGGTTGTTTAAGAAGGCAGAAAAAATTAGTGATCGTGCAATAAAAATGCTTAATGAGCTGGACGAAGAAGTAGAGTTAGCAAAGGTAAAAATGTGGACAGGGTTTAGCTATCTAAGTTCGTGTGATTACGAAAATGTCCTGGAAATTGAAAAAGCAGCGGCTGAAACCTTGAAACGTATAGGTAGTATGTGGGAGTATGCTTATACGATGGCATGGAGCGGTACTTCGAACATGTTTCAGGGGAATTATAAAAAAGCACTGGAATGTTACTTTATTTACTTTAATGTAAGCACAATGAATAAAGATGAACATGGGATCTGCTGTGCCGCCGATATGTTGGTGCGAGCGTTTGTCGAAACCGGCGACTTTGAGAAGGCCAGGAAATACGGTGAAAAAAGTTTGCAGGTCAGTGAAGATAAGAAGATTTGGTATGTACATTGCCGGGCAAATGCAGATATTGGACTGCTGTACCTCGAGTCAGGCGATTATGACCTGGCGATACAGCATTTAGAGAAAGCCAGAGATATCCATCGCAAAACCGGCAAAAGTTTTTTTAAGGATATGGTCGTTTATCTCTATATTTCTCTGGCAGACTCCTATATTGAGAAATATCGGCGCGACGGTTTCGGAATTAGTAAATCAGACCGGAAAATAGCCATCAAACAGATAAAGGTGGCAATCAACGAAGCCCTAAAAGCTACGAAGCCGTGGCCGAACCATCATGGAGGATCGCTACGTATTGCAGCAAAACACTCTGCGTTAGTCAAGAATAACAAAGCCGCGAATTCATATTTTTTAAAAAGTATTGCGCACCTTGAAAGCATTAGTCGTAAATACGAATTAGCTAAGACATATTACGAATATGGCAGGTTTTTACATGAGGAGATAGGTCAAAAGGCTTCTCGACCAAAATTTGACAAAGCCTTCCAGATATTCAAAGAAATCAATTCTACTGCCTACCTGGAACGATTGACTCACATTCTGGGTATCAAAGATGTTCAAGCAGAAAGTGTTCAGGATCGATTAACAGATAGGCGGGATTTGACCTCAATCATTGAGGTAAGCAATAATTTGAGTTCCATCCTCGAACTAGACAAGCTTCTCGAAAAGATTATGGATGTCTCGATAGAAATAACTGGTGCACAACGAGGATATTTGTACCTGTATTCTGGGACTGAACGAGATCTTTCAATCAAGGTGATCCGTGAAGTAGGCGGGGAGTCAAAAATAAACGACATTCCAGTATGCCGGAGAGTGATCGAGAAGGCAACTGAAAGTGAAAATACTGTATTGGTAGGAGACGCGGGAGAGGAATCCTGGTTGAAGAACGATGATGTCGTTATGAAATATGGGTTGAAGAGTATCCTGTGTATCCCTCTGAGAACAAGGGATGAGCTGATCGGGATAGTCTATTTGGATAATAAGTTAGTCGGAGGATTGTTTACAGAGAAGAAGAGAGAAGTCCTGGGAACAATACTGGTACAGGCCTCAATTTCAATTGAGAATGCCCGGACCACTGAGGAGCTCATGAATATGCACAGGGAACTTGCCCGGCATGCCGAAATACTGGAAGAAAAAGTAAAAGAGCGTACAGAAGAACTGGCCGATAAAAATAAAATACTCGTCGAGCAAAACGAGCAGATCAAAAGACAGGAATCGATGCTGGTACAAAAAGAGAAATTGGCTGCATTAGGCGATATCGTAGCTGGTGTAGCTCATGAAATTAATACCCCCTTGCTTGCAATCACTATCGGAATGAATGGCTATAAACGTTATACTGATGACCTTAGATCTATATTCGAAACAAATAAAACAAAGATCGAATACTCTGGCGACAAATTCTTCGAAGTAAACCATGAGCGATATTCCGAAGATATTGATAGCTTATTTGATGCATTGGACCGCATTCGGATGCACATAACGAATATGAAATCGTTTATTAAGTTCCAGGAAGCGGCGAAAGGCGAGTTTGATATCAATAAAGAAATAATTACCACCTTAAACATTGTGAATTTCAAGCTGCCATCAAATGTGTCAATAGAAACTGAATTAGGGGAAGGAATTCCAAAAGTGTACGGAAGTGCTGCTGAAATGAATCAAGTATTCATGAACCTTATCGTCAATGGAATTGAGTCGATCCCGAAAGAGCAGAAAGGCATCGTATCAATAAAGACGTTCAATCAGATCATCGAAGGAAGATCGCAGGTCATAATAGAAATAAAAGATAATGGAATGGGGATGTCGGAAGAACAGAAGAATCGAGTATTTAAAGACAGGTTTACGACAAAGGAAAATGGAACCGGAATCGGGCTAATGTTATGTTCCGAGATAATCAAAAGACATGAAGCCGAGCTATATGTGGCGGATTCAATTCCAGGATCAGGAACAACCTTTAGGATCGAGGTTTATTGTATTAAGTAATAGCAAAGTCTTTAATACCCAAATTGATTAGGTTTTCGGATTTTTTAATATCACTACCCCGCGTTTCGCGCGGGGTAGTTGCATTTCTTTTTCGAAAACTACATTGATTTAGGTATATATAACGTCCGAAATTTTTGTGTTGAATTTAAGGCTTGAAAGTGTTTAAATCTTGCAAAAATGGTAGGGGGAGGACTATATGCAAAACGAGTTGAATATTGCAGTCATAGGTATGGGAAATATCGGGACCGCGATTGCAAACATGATGGCGGAAAGCGGAGTCAAAGTTAAGGGCTGGGATTTTTTAAAGGAAGTAGTAGACGAAATTAATGCTCAACAATCAAACTCTAGATACCTGCCTGACATGGAGCTAAGTGAGAAATTGGAAGCAACAAGTAACCTCGAAGAAGCTTTCGACAATAAAGATATCGTATTTATCACTATTCCATCGAGTCATATTCCCCGCGTATTGAATCCTTGCAGGCATCGACTGAAAGATAACTGTCTGCTTGTAAGCCTGGTTAAAGGAGTTGATGCCGAAACAGGCATGACAGCATCCGAAATGATTCAAGATATCTATCCTAGAAATGAAGTGCTCGTACTCTCAGGTCCTACTATCGCCACGGAATTTGTTAAGGATCTTCCTTGTGGGGTAGTCATAGCTGGAAAAAATCAAAAATCCTTGTACAAAGTTGCGAGTGCTATCGAGACACAAGCCTTCAGAGCCCGGTTCAGTTCGGATGCTATTGGTGTTGAGTGGGCAGGAATCCTGAAGAATTTGTACGTTATCGGAATAGGAATAATAGACGGAATGGAGATGGATAGTATTAACTTCAAATCGGCGTTTCTAACAAAAGCCTTAGAGGAAATGGTTGCTCTGGTTACAGCACTTGGAGGAAAGAGTGAGAGCGTGTATTATCTCGCAGGTCTAGGTGATCTGTTAGCTACTACATTAAGCCCTCATAGTTATAATAAGAGGCTTGGCCAGCTCTTGGCAGAAGGATACTCGCTGGACAGGGCGCAAGAAGAAATGGGAACGCTGCCGGAAGGAATGAATGCTCTGCGGAATGCAGTCTATCTTTCGGAGAAACTGCATGTGCCAATGCCAGTTGCTCATGGGATCCTTAGCGTAACCGAAGGTGATATCGAGCCGATGTATTTAATTAAGAATTTTATGAAGATTGCGATTTAAAAAGTCAATTGCCCTGAGATAATGATAATCTCTTCTTATCATTATTAAAAAATAATGCTAGAATATCATTACATTAAAAGTGTTGGGAGGTCTGTTATGTATTTATTTACAAATACACCCAACATGATATTTCCTCCGGATCTTCTTTAGACAGCATGGAGGTTACAGATATGTAAGTGTTGTATAAGAAGATTAACATATCTGACAAAAAGGGCAATTAATTTTGCCCTTTTTTATGTTTAAGCGAAAATAATTATGGGAAAATATTAGATGTCCAGGATTAGTATTGCTATTTACTCACTATTTGAAACGATAACACAAAAGATTAACTGCAACAAATGAAAAGTTAATACGATATATAGATAGTAAAGAAATATTGATAATAGCTTAGTATTCGCACCTATATTTTGTGTTGTTTTAAAAAGTATATAGCTATAGCAAAAAAAACAGATAATAAAATGCAACAAAATTGAATAGCTTACGATATATATATAGGTGGAAAATAATCATTAAAGGGGATGGATATTATGACATCATTTGGTATTAATCCAGAAAATCCAAGAATATTAACAAATAGAGGACCAGTTAAGAATGATAAGCCGACTGATGATGCACCAGCAGCACCAGCCAAAAAAACATCTACAGATGAAGCCGGAAATCAGTATTTAGCCGGAATGATTGCAAGTGCACCAGGAATTAATCCTAGCAAAATAAGTCTTGTTTCTTCAACTCCAGTATGGGAAAGCCCTGGCTTTGTTTCTGAGACCAAGCAAATGGCCGCTCAGGTACCCATGACAGCCATATTAGGTGAGACAATAAAAAATGCTATCAGTACTGTATATGGAAATACAAGCGAAGCTGATAGTTTATCAGCCGCAGTGAACAGCCAATTAAATACGTCTATAATATAGTTACTTATAAAAATAAATAAATATAAAACCCTCGAGAGTTATCCCCTCAATCGAGGGTTTTTGTGTCTATTTCGGAGGTTTCGGTAAGTATAATCCCTAAGTTTTTTTCAAAATGAGCTGCCAGAAGTTTAGCAAGATAATCAAAAGTAAAGTTTGTGGTAGTTAATGATTCCATATCCGCTGATTTTGATTTCAGCGAAGTAATGAATCCAGTATTTTTACAGAATGGTATCCAAAAAGAATAATCGGAAGAAAAAGGAATAGTACCTTGTTGTAATAATGCTTTTTTCCCTCGTTTTTGTGCACTTCCAGCTATTTTTTGACCTTGGATGGTGACAAGCTCATAACGTGCCGGTGTTGCAAAACAGATTCTTTCAAAAGTATGTTTATTTTTGTTGTATAGAGTTGATTTTGCAATGGAGGCAATAATCCCCAGCTCCAATAGCATTCCAGCAATGGCTTTATGAATATGCGTGCAGCTTTGTTCTATTCCCTTCGGTAGTCTCGTTGTTTCAAGTTTCGTAACAATACTGTAGGTTAAATCTCCGCTATTATGAAATACTATTCCGCCTCCGGTAGGTCTTTTGGCGGCTATCTGTGTGCGGTTGGGTATCTTCTCGATATAGAAGTCGTTTTCCAATGATTGACTGTACCCATAAGTAATACATGGTTGATCCCAGGAATAAATTCGAAGTGTTGCAGGTATTTCATTTGCTTCAATATTAGAAAAAAGATCCATGTCTTTGCGCATGTTATTACATGCATTATCAGGTGAATCAATTATTAGGTTCCAGTGATGTGGCCTTTCAACCTCGTTCATGTGTTTTACTCCGAAGGTTACTTACAAAATGAAGCGAAGGTTAGTTTCGGTTCTTTAACCGCTTTTGCTTCGTCCAGCCGTTTTACCGGAGTGTTATGAGGCGCTTCGAGAAGAAGCTCGGGAGTCTCTCTGATTTCTTTTGAGATAGCTATCATCGCGTCACAAAACGTGTCGAGTGATTCGCGGCTTTCTGTTTCTGTTGGCTCGATCATCAGACATTCAGAGACAATGAGCGGGAAATAAATTGTTGGCGGGTGGAATCCATAATCGATGAGTCGTTTCGCAACATCCAATGCTCTTACTCCGTGTTCTTTTTTTTCTTTGCTCATACTGATTACAAATTCGTGTTTACACGTTCGAAAACCAAACGGGATAGTATAGTATGGTTTTAGTCGTTCCATCATATAGTTTGCATTAATAATAGCGTTTTCCGATACTTCTCGGAGTCCTTGACTGCCTAGTGTAACAATATAAGCATAGGCTTTAATCACGACGCCTACGTTACCGTAGAATGAATGTACTTTGCCAATAGATTGCGCAGGATTATTAAAGGTATATCCGTTGGCAGTTTTCGTTATCATAGGACCTGGTAGAAACGGTGCTAATTCTTTTGTGACGCCGACCGGCCCGGAGCCTGGACCGCCGCCGCCATGAGGTGTTGCGAACGTTTTATGTAAATTAATATGTGCAACATCGAATCCAAGTTCCGCTGGTTTAGTAATTCCCAGGGTGGCGTTTGCATTCGCGCCGTCATAATAAAGCAAACCGCCGGCTTGATGGATTATTGCAGCGATTTCGATAATGTTTTCGTCAAAAAGGCCAAGCGTATTCGGATTCGTAAGCATTAAACCTGCAAGATTTGGGGTGGAAGAGACCACTTTTTTCAATGCTTCGATATCGACTCCGCCTCGTGGGCCGGAAGGAATTGATTTTGTTCTATAGCCAACACTGGTGGCACTTGCAGGGTTGGTGCCATGTGCTGAGTCTGGTATAAGAATAATATTCCTGAAGCTTTCGGATTTGGACTCGAAATATTTCTTTATGATAAGCAATCCGGTAAGCTCTCCGTGAGCACCGGCCACTGGCTGAAGTGTGAATGCATCGTAGCCGAATATGCTGTTTAGATGCTGCTGCATATTATAAAGAAGTTCAAGTATTCCCTGAATAGTAGACTCATCCTGTAGCGGATGTACATTTGCAAACTCAGAAAGTGCTGACATATCTTCGTTAATTTTGGGATTGTACTTCATGGTGCAAGAGCCTAATGGGTAGAACCCAGAATCAACTCCAAAATTGAGCGTTGATAATTGAGTATAATGTCTTACAACGTCTATTTCTGCTATTTCCGGAAGTCCTATAGGCTCCTGCCTGACAAGCTCTTTTGGTAACGATTTTATTGGAGCCTTAGTGGTTTTTATAATATTTGATGATTTCCCCTTTTGGCTATGTTCAAAAATTAGTTTACTCAAAATTAACTCCTCTAAGCCGCGAAAGATTTACAGATAGAAACAAACTGGTTAATGTCATCGAAAGTAAGTATCTCTGTCGTACAGATAAGCATTTCATTATTTCTCTCAGGAAAATATTTAGAGAGGGGTAGTCCGCCGATCATTCCGAAATCAGCAAGAAGTTTTTTGTTGATCTCTTCTGCTGGAACGGGGGTTTGTAACACAAATTCTTTATAAGTAATTTCATTTTCGTTAATGTGAAAACCTGGTATTTTTGATATAGTTTCTTTAAAATATCGGTTATTTTCCAAACATCTTTGCGCAACCGATGTCATGCCCTTATCTCCCATTAGTGCCATGTAGAGTGTAGCTCTTAATGCGCACAAGGCCTGATTTGAACAGATATTTGACGTGGCCTTCTCTCTTCTGATATGTTGTTCCCGGGTTTGGAAGGTCAGAACAAACGCTTGTTTTCCTTCTTTATCAATAGTTGCCCCGATGATTCTTCCGGGAAGAAGTCGAAGATATTCTTTTTTTGCTGCCATGAAACCGAGATATGGTCCTCCGAAACTTATGGGAATTCCAAGTGGCTGACCTTCTCCAACAACAATATCCGCATTGAGCTTCCCGGGGGATTCCAGCAACGCAAGTGATATCGGGTCTGCAACTGCAATATACAGTCCTTTACAACTGTGGATAGCATCAATTACCGACCGATAATCTTTGATAACTCCAAAGAAATCAGGGCAGGCATTAACAACCGCAGCAGTGTTTTCATCGAACTGATTTTGATGAATGTTGGTTATCTCTACGCTTATGTTTCTATTTATAAGGTAAGTTTCCAGTACTTTAATGTATTCCGGATGTAACGTTTCCGAAACGATTATTTTTGATCGGTTTGTTGAGCTGCAGGCAAGAATTGCAGCTTCAGCTACCGCCGTTGCTCCGTCATACATTGAGGCATTGGCAATATCCATTCCGGTAAGCGAGCAAATCATGCTTTGGAACTCAAAGATCGCTTGTAGAGTTCCTTGGCTAATCTCCGGCTGGTAAGGAGTATACGCTGTATAGTATTCCGATCTCCCGGCAATGTGGTTAATAACACTGGGTATATAATGATTATAAGCTCCCGCTCCAAGAAACGTTTTGGACCCAATTATGTTTTTTTGTATCAATGACTGGAAGTGGGATTTCACTTCCATCTCACTTAAATCAGGTATATGTGAGATTTCTGTTTTAACTGAGATATCTTCGACTAATGAAGAAAATCCGGTAATTTTCATTTCCTCGAACATTATTGTTTTATCAATTTCAGTTATTGGACTGTATTTCATTCCATTAGCCCTTTTCTTCTAAATATGCGTCATATTCTTCTGCTGTCATAAGATCATCGATCTCGCCTTCATCTTCTATTTTGACTTTCATGAGCCATCCATTTTCGTATGGGCTATCATTGATGATATCTGGGGTATCAATCGCATTTTCGTTGATTGCGATCACTTCTCCGGTTACCGGGGAGTAAATATTGCTGACGGTCTTAACTGATTCGACAACACCGCATTCTTGCATTTGCTCAACTTGACCACCAACTTCAGGTAGTTCGACATATACCAGTTCACCCAATTCTTTTTGGGCATAATAGGTTATTCCTATAATTGCTATATCTTTTTTTACTTGTACCCATTCATGTTCTTTGCTATATCTTAGATTTTCCGGCGTCATAATTTTAGCCCCCTTGATTATATTTTTATGAGCATAAATGAGGCAATTTAATAATTGCCTTTAATAATTATTTCTTCCTTTTATAGAAAGGAAGCTCTATTGTTCTTGCCTGGTGTAATTTGTTTCTGATCGAAACTTCGATTATTGTTCCAGGGTTAGTTTCTTCTTTTTTTATTAATACCATGCCAATAGGTTTTTGTAGCGTTGGGGAGAATGTTCCGCTAGTTACAACTCCGCCGCTGGCAATTGCGTACCCTTCCCGGGGGATTGCTTTGCTGAGCATCTCAATTCCTGCTATTTTTGATGTTACACCAAGTTCCTTTTGTTTTTCAATAGCCGATTTCCCGATAAAATCTTTGTCGAATTTAACGACCCAGTCTAGGTGTGTTGAAAGCGGGGTCGTATTCTCATTCAGCTCATGCCCATATAACGGCATTCCTGCCTCAAGCCGGAGTGTGTCTCGCGCACCAAGCCCGCACGGTTGAATATTATTTTCGATGAAATACTTCCATACAATTTTGATTTCATCACGGCGTAGGATCAATTCGAAGCCATCTTCGCCTGTGTACCCTGTGCGAGATATAATTGCTTTTTTTCCAAGAACAAATCCTTGAGACAATCGATAGTATTTCAGGTTTGCAAGATCGATATTTACTATGCGTGAGAGTATCTCTTCAGATTTTGGCCCTTGGATTGCCAGCATTGAATGGGTATGGTTGAGTTGGGTGGTAATGACTTCTTCTTTTTTGTTTTTTTCCAGCCAATATAATACTTTTTTGGTATTTGAAGCATTTATAACTAGCATATATTTATCTGCAAGGCGGGATACCAGAATGTCATCAATAATACCGCCGTTTTCATTACAGATCATCGAGTATTGGATTTGGCCTACTTCCAGGTTTTTAGCGTTATTGGTGGTTACTTTTTGTATGAATTGTAAACATTCCGGACCTTCGAGGGTAATAATCCCCATATGCCCGACATCAAATATTCCGGCTTCAGTTCTTACTGCATTGTGCTCATCGATGACACTCTTATAGATAACCGGCATTTCCCATCCGCCAAAATTTACCATTTTGGCTTTGAGTTTTTTATGCTCTTCATTTAATTCGGTATGTAGTAACATGTTATATCCTTTTTTTGTGGAGTGTAAGAAGAAGCTCTAATGGCTTTTCATTACTGCATCAACATTCTTTTCTGTTAAGATTTCTTTTAGTTTTTCAATGAATTCTTTTGTTTCTTCAAGCGTACCTGTGGTTACCCGGACGTGATTCGGTAAGCCAAAGCCGTTCATAGGCCGAACAATGATCCCTTTTTTGAGAAGCTTTTGGAAAATATCCTGAGCATTTTCTTTGACTTCAAAGAGAACGAAATTAGCTTCGCTTTCTATATAGGTGATTTCCAGCTTGTCAAATTGATCATAAAGATATTGCCGGGATTGCTCATTGAGCAATTTTATCTTTTGCACATACTCCTGATCTTTCAGTGCAGCAATCGCAGCTATTTGGGCTAGGCTATTGACATTGAAAGGCTCTCTTACTTTATGAATGAGATCAACGAGTTTTTTATTTCCTATCGCATACCCGATCCTCAGACCTGCAAGGCCGTAGACTTTTGAAAAAGTACGAAGTATTAATACATTATTGTGCGTACTGAGATAGTTGATTGATTCCGGGTAATCACTTTTATTGACATATTCGTAATATGCTTCGTCAATTACAATTAATACATTGGCGGGGATTTGAGCTATGAAGTCATCAAAATCTTTTTTTGAGTAGATTGTTCCTGTCGGATTATTCGGGTTGCACAGATAAATAACCTTTGTCTTTTCCGTGAGATAGCGAGGGAAACTTGCTATATCATAGCGGAAATCCTTCTGGGGAATTATTTTAATCGAAGCTTCCAGGCATTTTGAAGTAAATAGGTATTCTGAGAATGTTTGACTGGAAATAAGCACCTCATCCCCAGGATTAATAAATGTTTGAGCGATGAGCATGAGTATTTCGTCAGAGCCATTTCCGATAATAAAACATTCCGGAGGTAGATTATAGGTTTGTGCAAGATTATCCCTTAGACAATTACAGCTGCCATCAGGGTAAAGACTCACTGAAGAGATATGATTTTTTAGTGAGTCGATGACTTTTGAGGATGGTCCGAGTGGGTTTTCGTTCGATGCGAGCTTGATTACTTCGGTAATTTTAAACTCTTTTTTGACATCTTCTATAGGTTTGCCAGGAATATAGGTATTAAGTTCGTCGACAATGTGACGATATCCGATTTTTACCATGATTTTTTGCTCCGTTATTGGTTTTAATGCACAAAATATATTTATGAGCTTCAAATATGTTCTGATGATGAAGCAATGTAATGTGTCTGGTATTGTAAACAGATCTATTATAAGAGATTGGGTATATTTTGAAAAGAACAATTTATACTCTCGCTCGGCTAATTCATTTCTTTAGTAGTTATATTCTTTATTCCGTTCGTGAAGAGGGGCTAATGCAAGTATAAATCGAAAACCTGATTCTTCACAGGTATGCAGGAGCAAGTCTCTCGGAGAACACCAGACAAATGTATACTGGTAATTTTTAAAAAGATTGATGGAACGTAATTATCGAAAAGTTAATATGATTACATTGAAAAATAAAGAGTATAAACAAGAAATATTAATATCTGCTACAATAATAGAGAGCACTTATTTTATTATAATTGTACATTTGATATAATCGCTATATCACGTATAAAAAATTGCATTCTATCTTAACAATATTATAGGAGGCCCTACTTGGATAAAGTTCTTGGTACGCAAGAAGACTATTTAAAGATAATAAACGTAATCTCCAGTCTAAATACCATTAGAGAGATTAGTCGTTTGTTAGATGAAATCCTAAACGCCGCAGTGATATTAATAGATGCTGAAGCCGGGTCAATTATTCTCAAAGAGAAAGAGACAGGCTTTTTTACTATTAAAGCTGCAATAGGAGATAAAGCCGAGCAGTTCAAAGGAGTTAAAATTCCGGTTAATAAAGGGATTGTAGGCTGGACAGTTATGAACAATGCCTCGCTTCTTATCTCAGATGTTGCGACTGATACCAGGTGGTACAACAAGTCAGATAAAGAAACCGGATTCCAGACAAAGTCGATTATCTGCGTCCCACTAGCTATGGATGACAATGTTTTTGGCGCTATTGAAGTTTTGAACAAACGTAATGGAGGCCTTTATGATGTCCGAGATGAACAGATACTTAACATTTTAGGCGCGTTAGCTGCAACAACAATTTACAATTTAATTCTTTTTAAGGAAGTTGAGGAATCAAAGAAAAAAATTGAGTCTATAATTAACGGTATGGCTGATGGAGTGATGTTACTTGATAAAAATTATAAAGTCACGGTTGCAAACCCGGCAGCTAACCAGATATTCAATTTCAGTCAGGATAGCGGATCAAATACAAATGCACTGAACACTTTGATTTCCGAGATAAGTAGCATTTCAATGCCGGATCTCTTGGATGTGGTGCTTCTGAAGCCGGAAGGAACTGTTCTTTCTTGTAAGATAACGTATCTACAGTCATCTGAGCACGAAAGAGAAGGGATTATCGTAGCTCTAAGAAATATTACCAAAATAAAAGAGAAAGAAAGACGAAAATCAGAAATTTTAATGCTTATAGCCTATCAGTTAAAGGAGCCGATTGCCAAGCTTATCAATGTTCAAAAAGAGAAGATTGTCAGCACCGCTGATGAGACAGTCAAGAAACAGGAAGTCCTAATGCTTAAGCGGATAGAGTTTATATCAGAACTTATCACGAAGCTCATTTATTATGCTCATATTGATACTGGGCCTATGCGGCTGGAAAGAAAACCGCAATTAGTTTTGCCAGTATTTGAATCTATAATGAACGATGTTCAGGAATATATTCATTTAAAACAAATTCAAATGGTAATCAATATTGATGCAAACTTAAAAATCAAATTTGATCAGGAAACAATAGCAGAAACACTGCGGAACCTTTTGCTTGACGCGATTTTAAGGTCATCTGAAGGCAGCTCCATTAGCGTTGTCTTGGATACGGCTGCTGTAGGTCCTGAGGTCAATTATGTTAGGCTTATTATCGAGGATGATGGAAAATCTTTTTCTCATGATGAAAAGCAACGGATTTTTTCTCTTGAAAAGCAGATTGATAAGTTTATGGATAGCGAAGATGAGCTAAAGGACCTTAACTTAACGCATGCTTTTGCAAGCTACATTCTGTCTGCGCATGGTGGAAACATAACTATCGGCAGTAATAATCAAAAGAACGTAACAATAATAACTTTACCAAAGGAATGATGATTATGGTATCGAGAGCCAAAAACCTATCAGTGCCTTGCAGCGTGAAACAAGTGAGAGTTGTAAAGGAATGCTTGCGTGAACTCTTGGAAGGGCAGAACGTTGATGAAGAAGAATTATTTAATCTCCAATTAGTCATCGACGAGGCGGTAATTAATGCTATCGATCATGGTTCTGCTAATAATATGCAAATGAACGTCGATATCAATTTTGTCTTAGAAGATGCCTATTTGACGATTACTGTTAAAGATTTTGGCGGGAAAGCTTTTAATCCGGAATTTTTTGAGCGGATTGCAGCAAAAAAGAATTGGGGAAAAGGCGGAAGAGGCATTTTCCTTATTAAGCAGTTTATGGATGAGGTACGATATATATTCTCTCCTGGAGTTAGCACCTTGTTGTCGATGAGCAAAAAGCTCACAATTAATAATGAGAATTCAGCAGACATGATAAACAATTAAGCTTATCACATTTCGTTTTTAAAGGTTCCGGTATTTTTTAGAGTTTAAATTACGGATTGTCTCTATTTCAAGGAAATTGTATTTCATCACTAGCCCTGGATTAGATGCAGTAAATTAAATTTCAAAACCGGATGGGAAAGAGCACAAAAGATTAGCCTGAAACGTAGATAATCCGGATACATGTAACTAGCATAAAATTATGAACTGGATTTGATGCTTTTTTTGAATGTGAGATTTTATAATAAATAGCAGGGAGGCGTTATTATGCGTGATAGTATTGCTAGTCGACAATTAACTGATGATCTCGTAGATAAAGTAAGAGCAATTGTTTCCAAATTACCACTTCAAGGTAAATACAAAGACGTTATTACAGAGATGTTTTTTTCTATAGCCCGTTCGACAAACCTTTACAAATTAGAACGATGGGAATTAATGTCGATTGCCAGGGCAGTCCAGGAGCTTCTTGGAGCCTTTGGAATGTTTTCAATCTATAGAGATGTCTCCAAAATAAGTATTTTCGGTTCAGCTCGAATTTCGAAGGATCATGAAGAATATGCGCTCGCCAGGCAATTCGGGCAGCTTATCCGCGAAGCTGGCTATTACGTTATAACCGGTGCCGGACCTGGCATAATGGAAGCCGGGAATGAAGGCGCGGGACGGGATAATAGTTTCGGGCTTAATATAATGCTGCCGTTTGAACAATCATCGAACCCGGTTATCGAGGGTGATCTGAAAGATTATACCTTCCGGTATTTCTTCACCAGAAAACTGATGTTCGTAAAAGAATCTTCCGGGATCGTTGTGTGCCCAGGTGGGTATGGGACCATGGATGAATTGTACGAGACGCTGACACTGATCCAGAACGGAAAAACCGCAATAGTACCGATTGTCCTGCTCAACTGTCCGGGAAGTGATTTCTGGAAATCGTGGGATGAGTTCGCAGTGAAACAGTACCTTCAGCATAATCTTATTTCAAAACACGACAGAAGTCTTTATAGGATTATTACCAGTGCTGAGGAAGCCCGTGATGAGATACTTAATTTTTATAAGAATTTTCACTCGTATCGTTACTGGAAAGAAAATATCTTAATAATACGTGTAAAGAAGCAACTCAAGGAATCAGAAATACAATATCTGTCAAAAACCTACAAAGATATATGTAAAGATGGAAGGGTACATAACATCAAAGACCAGCCATTTTTTGATAAAAACAATCTTCGATTCAAGAATATGCATTATTTAGGATTGCATTTTAATCAGAGAGATTTTGGTGCACTTCGACAATTGATTGATACTATAAATCAATTTTAAGTTAACATGAACTATAAAGGATCGCACAGAATAATCAAGCAGTTTATTCATTGAATTAATTTCTTTCTGGGTCCTGATTAAATGGGATGGAGTCAGCATTGACTTGTTGGTTGGATGTCGTCGGATATGTTTTTTTCTCTTGTTAACGTTATGAGATTTATTTTCAAAATGTTTAATTAAATTAGTTCCTGGGTATAAATTATAAATAGTAAATTATAGATAGGTAGCTGATGCTTATGAATGGCTGTCGCTACGATTGATAAGGATTAATTACACTAGGAGGCGAGGATATGCATGATACTAAGCCAGGCTATCAATTAACGGATGAATTGATAGGTAAAGTCAAGGCAGTGGTATCTAAATTGCCTTTTCATGGAAATCATAAAGATGTAATTACCGAAATGCTTTTTTCTATTGCTCGTACTTCAAACCTCTACAAGCTTGAACGATGGGAATTAATGTCAATAGTGAAAGCTGTTCAAGAGCTTCTCGGCGCTTTTGGGATGTTTTCAATCTACAAAGGCGTTGCCAAAATAACTATTTTCGGTTCAGCCAGGATAAAAAAAGGCCATGAAGAATATGAACTTGCCAGGCGATTCGGGCAGCTCATACGTGAAGCTGGCTATTACGTTATAACCGGGGCAGGGCCAGGGATAATGGAAGCCGGCAATGAAGGGGCCGGCCGGGATTATAGTTTCGGGCTTAATATCATGCTGCCGTTTGAGCAATCCTCGAACCCGGTCATCGAGGGTGATCTTAAAGATTATACCTTTCGGTATTTCTTCACCAGAAAACTGATGTTTTTAAAAGAATCCTCCGGGATTGTCGTATGCCCAGGTGGGTATGGGACTATGGATGAATTATATGAGACACTGACCATGATTCAGAACGGAAAAACCGCAATAGTACCGATTGTCCTTCTCAACTGTCCGGGAAGTGATTTCTGGAAATCCTGGGATGAGTTCGCAGTGAAACAGTACGTTCGCCATAATCTGGTTTCGCCAAATGATCGAAGTTTGTATAAGATTTTGGCAAGCGCTGAAGAGGCACGTGACGAAATCCTCAATTTTTATAAGAATTTTCATTCATATCGTTACTGGAAAGACAATATATTAATCATTCGGGTGAAGAAATATCTTAATGATAATCAATTGTCATTTCTCTCTAGCCGATTTAAGGACTTAACGGAAGATAAGACTATCCACCGTATAAAGGAACAACCGTTTTTTGATAAGAACAATCCCAAGATGAAAGACATGCATTACCTGGGATTGCAATTTATCCAGCGGGATTACGGAACACTCAGGCAAATGATCGATTGCATTAATGAGTTTTAGTATTCGTCGATATGTCAAAAGATTCGGGTTTTATATCCCGATATCTTTATTTGTCTCACGGTAACGCACACGTCAATTCTAAATTTTGAATCGTGAATGGTTGGTACTTTTCTTGAGTTTTCGTTCATAATATGAGACAATAGTTGAACGATGAAAGTTGTTTTAGCAGAAAAACCTTCAGTTTCCAGAGATATTGCCAGGGTATTGAACGCAGACAAAAAAATGGATGGCTATTTTGCCGGGAAAGACTACTATGTTACCTGGGCATTAGGCCACCTGATTACTCTTGCGAACCCTGATTCGTATTCACCTGAGCTTAAACGATGGGACCTCCGGTCACTTCCTGTAATCCCTGAAAGTTTTCTTAAACTGGTTACCGCTGATAAATCGGCGGCCAGACAATATTCGGTAATAAAGAAGCTTTTTTGCAGCAAAGATGTTACTGAGATCGTATGCGCAACCGATGCCGGACGCGAAGGCGAGCTGATATTCCGGTATATTTACGAAATGGCTGAATGTAATAAACCGGTGAAACGCTTGTGGGTATCATCTCAAACTGACCAGGCGCTTCTTGAAGGTTTTGCCAAGATTAAAGATTCTAAAGAATATGATTCTCTTTACGATAGTGCGCGTTCAAGGGCAGAAGCTGACTGGCTTATCGGTATAAATGCCACTCGGGCATACACCGTGAGGTTCGGTCAAAAAGATGGTGTGATGAGTGTTGGCCGGGTACAAACGCCGGTCCTGAAGATGATTGTTGACAGGTACGAAGAAAACCAGAATTTCGTCTCCCAGACTTACTATGAGATTAGTGCCCTCATTAAACATAAAAATGGAGAATTCAAGGGTAAGCTCATAAATGAGAGAAACGAGCGGATGACCGATAACGCCAAGGTGCAATTATTGGCTGAGGAGATTAAGAAGTTTCCTGATGGCACTATAGGGGATCTTACAAAGAAGGCCAAGACCGAGAACCCGCCCCTCCTTTATGATCTTACTGAAATGCAAAAAGATGCAAATAAAAAACATAAATTTTCGGCAGAGAAGACGCTGAATTTACTGCAAGCCCTCTACGAAAAACATAAAGTATTAACCTATCCGCGTACTTCTTCCCGTTATTTGTCTGCTGACCTTAAGCCTAAAATAAAAGGATTGTTGCAGAATCTGCTTCCTTTATCGGCGTACGCTGGACATGCAGAGAACCTTCTGTCAAAGGATCTTAAGTATAGCAAAAAAGTTTTTGATGATAGCAAGGTAACTGATCACCATGCAATAATTCCTACAGATAAGAAGGCTAATTTGTCTGCACTTTCTTCTGATGAACTTACTATCTATGATATGGTCATCAGGCGATTTTTGGCGGCATTTATGGATGAATGTAAAAAAGAACTTACGGAAATTATTTCATTGTTCGGAAAGTTTTCCTTTGTATCCAGGGGAAGCGTGATTAAAAAAATTGGCTGGAGAGAAGTCTATGTTATAAACGAGCAGGAAGAGGAAGAAGATGAGTCCGGACAGCTGCTTCCTGTAGTTAAAAAAAATGATCCGGTATCGCAGGCTTCATTAGATCTGGAAGATAAGAAAACCAAAGCGCCTCCTTTATATACGGAAGCGATGATACTGGCTGCAATGGAAACGGCCGGCAAGCAGATAGAAGATGAAGAGATGCGCGAAGCCATGAAGGAGTGTGGACTGGGAACACCGGCGACTAGGGCGCAGATCCTTGAACGGCTTATCTCTGTCCAATATATCATTCGGGAAAAGAACAAACTGATTCCTACACCAAAAGGAAAACAGCTGATTGGCAATATTAAGAATGAAGAGCTTTTATCTCCCCAACTTACCGGAGATTGGGAGAAAAAATTAAATGACATCCGTAACCGGATCTATTTCCGGGACATTTTTATGGCTGAAATCAAAGATTTTACGAGAAATATAATAAATAATGTTAAATTCTACAATATCAACCAAAGTGCAGCAAAAGCGAGCACTGAAAAGCCAAGTGCTGCGAAATCCTTCGGTATCTGCCCGTTATGCGGCGGCAATATCGTAGAAACCAAAAAAGCTTATGGTTGCAGTAATTGGAATGAGAAATCATGTGCCTTTGTTATCTGGAAAACCATTGCTGGGAAAGCCTTGGAAGTTCAGCATGTTCAGCAGCTCGTCGAAAACAAAATTACCGGGAAGATTCAGGGATTTATCAGCAAAAAAGGGTCAAAATTTGACGCAGTATTAGTTCTCAATCAAGGGAAGGTAGAGTTCAGATTCTAGATTACTTGCAGGGGCGATTTGACTTTTAATAGTCTTTTTGTTGTAATTAAATCAAATGATTATATTAAATAAGTATCGCTATATTATAAAAAAATTGAGAGCGTTAGTCTTATTAATTTTGAAAGCGGATAATTCTATTTGCCTATACTGTAATGGATTTAGACGGGGAAGGGAGTTTATGGGTAAATATGACAACAAATGTCTTTGAGTCTTTGAGTCTTTTTCAAAAAATGTTTGGTTCGATGATGCTGGTAACGGTAGCTTCGGGAATCGTGTCTTTCATTGTTGTGGGAGGGAGCAATTCTGCGGCTGTAATTATCGGAGTGATGGTTTTTCTAATAACTATTATGTCAGTGATCGTTTCATTGTTTTTGCCCCGACAGCTCTTAGCTCCGGCTAATAAGATTATGGAAGAACTTTCTAATGTTGTCGACGGCGAAATGTTCAGCAATATACAGCTGTCTGGGGACGATGGAATAGCCAGACTGGCAAGCGAAGCTCAGATGATCGCAGAGAAAATAACGAAGACACAGCAGCGATATCAGGAATGTCATACTTATTCTCTTTCAATTATTAAGGATCTTCTGGGAACGAATTCCCTTAATCTCGATATTAAACAAATTAATTACATTGTGGATGACTTGATGAGCGGATATCAAGTGCAGTTGGAGAGAGTTGAGAAAATGAAGAAAAGTGTTGCTGCGATTGATATTTTAACGAATAACATCGCTGCCGGAACGAAGGATCAAGTCTCATTGTTATCTGATACTGAAGAGACAATCATGAAGACAGATTCGGAGATAAAAACTTTTACCCAGACCTCGCAGAACCAGGTTGTCGATATTGAACGGGCCTCTGAAATTATGGAAGAGATGGCAAAAGCGATTAAACAGGTGAATGATGAATCGCGGCTTGTTTCTGATAATTCTATAGGCACTTTGGAAATAGCCCGGAAAGGTGAAGATCTCGTTGTAAAAACGGCAGAAGGAATTGAAAAAATAAAAGATACTGTTTTATTGGCAGCTAATAAAATTATGGAACTCGGAAAACAATCTTCGCTAATAGGCGAAATAGTCATGACCATAGATGGGATATCGGAACAAACCAATTTGCTTGCCTTGAATGCGGCAATAGAAGCTGCAAGGGCAGGCGATCACGGGAAAGGGTTTGCTGTTGTTGCAGATGAGGTCAGGAAGCTGGCGGAAAGGGCTAGTAAAGCGACGAAAGAGATATCCGGGTTAATTGCCGGAATACAAAAAGGGACTGAAGATGCGGTAAAGTCGATGGAAGAAGGAACTAATGAAGTCCAAAAAGGCTCGACACTTGCAAAAGAGGCTTCGACGTCTCTGAAAAGTATTATCAAGGCAATCAATAATACAGTAACGCAGGTACAGAATATATCATCTTCAGTTGATGGGATGTCGAGGGCATCGTGTGAGGCTGTTATCACTGTTAAGGAAATGGCGAATATTATTGAAGGTAGTTTGAGTTCGGTCAGGGATTTGACAGAAACTTCTCAGGGATTGATCCATAGCATGGGAAAGATTTTTAATGTTGCGGATGAGAATAAAATGACCTCTGAGATGATCCGCAACGCTATTCAGCAAGTGTCTCAAACAATCCGGGAGATTAATGATATGACAAATGAAAACTTTGGTTCTTCTGAGAAAATCTCCGAAAGTACTCATGCTGTTGGTACAGCTTACGAAGGCTTTAAAAGTGGAATTCAGAGTCTTCAAGCAAACATTAGTGCATGCTCTGAGAAGAGCGGTAATAAATAATTAAACAATCCTATTGCTTACTTATTTGTGGGTATGCTATAATTCATCTGCTTTGATCTGTTTCGGTGATGCTGGCTGATATAATGTCCCTTAAGGATAATTATACAGACAGATAAAACCGGTTTTGATAACTTAATATGGCCCGGTAGTTCAGTCGGTTAGAACGCCTGCCTGTCACGCAGGAGGTCGACGGTTCGAGTCCGTTCCGGGTCGCCATTCATAAATAGTATAGCCATCGAGAAATCGGTGGCTATTTTTGTATGTACTTTTGCTAATGGATTTTTGTTTTGGGTACACTTTGGGTACACTTTTTTGATTTTCATTTTAAAACTACATTTTTTCGATAGCATTTTTAAGGTTTTCATCATTCAGCCTCAGATAATATTGATAAGTAGTTTGAAGCTTTGAATGCCCCATGAGCTTGGCAACATAGATTGTATCGGCTCCGGCTGCGGCAAGAATGCTGCCAAAAGTTTTTCTTAGTTTATACGGATTACATTTAATCCCGGTGATTCGCTCTAATCTTTCCATGCTTTTTCTGGCATAAGTGCTTTCTTTGAATGGTGATAGGTCGCCGGACTTTGGTTCGATACATAGAAGCATTTCTTTTAATTTAGAATGAAGTGGTATTCTTCGGCCTGTTTTCAGTCGGTTATCTGAGATAACATCGATATAATCTTTTTCGAGGCTTATATTATCCCATGTAATATTAACAGCTTCACCGGGACGCATTCCGGTAAAGATCATTAGGCATAGATACAAAGCTTGCTTCTCGTTTGCATATTCAAGCAGCTTTTCTATTTCTTCACGGCTTAATGCTTCAATCTCTTTGTCCTGCTTTACTTCCGAGGCTCTTTTTATTTGTGGATATTCATTAATCCAATGTCTATTGATGGCATAATCCAGAATCTTTTTTAATTCGGTAAGGTGCATATTGATAACCCGATTAGATAACTCAGTTTTTTGGCTCTACTCCGAAGATGGGGGAATCCAGATATTAACGACATAGTATTTTAACCCACAATCTGTAAT